>Ga0114951_10000335_pt1 | contig 68123 bp, 74 predicted proteins | sample AM7aDNAmetaG_FD_88677 | JGI IMG/M metagenome (GOLD analysis project Ga0114951, IMG submission 88677) | Freshwater microbial communities from Finland to study Microbial Dark Matter (Phase II) - AM7a DNA metaG | ecosystem: Environmental > Aquatic > Freshwater > Lake | place: Finland: Lake Alinen...
ATTATTTAAAGACTGAATGTTTGCTAAGGCTCAAAGTGAAAGACCGTCACATGGCTTGTTAGTTGGGTGTTTTAGAGAAATATTTAACATACCCACATACCCAATTAACTACCAAGCCGCTTGGAGAACCATGCATGAGCATACTTAGCCACGACACGTTTTGGAACGCAGTCATAACTATGCCCATGACTAAGAAAATGCTCCAGATGTCGCTCAAAAAATGCGGCGCCTGCGGCAGAACCGTATTGGAAGCGGCATTGGACGATTACGCAGGCAAAACCGACGTAAAATGCGCTAAGTGCAGCGGCATGTACAGCCAGATTATAGGTTTCTGGATAGAGTTCCTGCGTAGGGCACTCGGGTTTAAGCGGGCGAAAGTTGAGAAACTCCTATCTGACCGTTACGCCAGAACAGCCGTACTTAATTTGGCGCGTTCCTTCACTTATTTCGGCATCCAAAAACCCATGTCGCTCTCAGCGCCTTTTCTGGTGGTTTGGGATTTCACTCACAAATGCAACCTGTCCTGCAAGCACTGCTACAGCAACAGCGGCGCAGTCGACGAAGAAGAATTAACGACAGAGCAAGCCTTTGCAGCCGTGGACCAAATAGCGGATGCCGGCGTGACGGCGCTCGCGTTTAGCGGCGGCGAACCCTTAACCCGAAAAGACTTCTTCCAAGTAGCAAGGTACGCATCTGACCGCGGACTCTACGTGTCTGTTGCTTCAAACGGCACACTGCTCACCATAGAGAACGTGCAAAAACTCAAAGAAGCCAAAGTCAACTACATCGACGTAAGCATCGACGGTGCATCTGCCAAAACCCACGACGACTTCCGAGGCGTCCCCGGCACGTTCGATAAAGCGGTTGCGGGCCTAAAAAACTGCGTTGAAGCAGACCTTTGCGTATGCATCGCAACGACAGTGGGCAAAAACAACATGGACGAACTGCCCGCTATCATAGACTTAGCGGAAGAAATCCATGCGGAACGCTTCACGTACTTCAATTTTATTCCGACTGGACGCGGCAAAGCCCATTTTGACCAGGACCTGTCTCCGCAGGAACGGGAAAAAGTTATGCAGTATTTGCTCAATCGCATGTCGGCTGGATGCAAAACCACCATTCTTGCAACGGCGCCGCAGTTAGCCCGCGTAGCTTTGCAGTGCCAGGGTGCGTCGGGCACGGGCGAAGTAACATTGTCCATGGCTCACATGCAAACTGTCAAGGTAACTAAAAAAGCGGTGCCTCTTGGCGACTTCATCGGTGGATGCGGCGCAGGAAGATTGTACTGTTCATTGTCACCGCAAGGCGACGTCCACCCATGCGTGTTTCTGCCCGTAAACGTCGGGAACCTCAAAACCCAAAAGTTCCAAGACATCTGGTTAAACGCGCCCCTCTTCAACGCTTTCCGCAACAGAGCAAACCTGAAGGGCTCATGCGGGAAATGCGATTACAAGTTCATCTGCGGCGGCTGCAGGGCACGGTCGGCGGCTTACCATAACGGTGACATGCTCAACGGTGACCCAGGTTGTCTTCAAGGAGTGAAGAATGCAAAAAATGCTTAACTCCCAATCGAAGACAGTTAAAATCTTCCGCGCTAAAGACGACGTAAGCAAAATCGTAGAGGAAGCCGTAGCCAATTCAGGATTGCGTGGAAAAAAGAAGATTTTTGTTAAACCCAACCTTAGCCACCCTGAATACCTGCCTGGCGTCGTAACCAGCCCTGAAGTGATGGGTCAGTTGGTGGGGTTGCTTCGGGATGGCAACAGCGAAGTCATTGTGGGCGAGTCCAACGGCTTCAACTATCCCTGCTGGACAGCTTTTGACAAGACAGGCGTCCAAGCGGCGGTGAAAGCAGCAGGCGGCACCGTCATCAACCTCTCTGAAGATAAGGTCGTGGAAGTAAAATTCGAGGACAACACGCCTCTTAAGCGGCTGTTTCTGCCCAAAACTATCCTCGACGCCGACGCAGTCGTCGATTTGCCTTTGATGAAAACCCATGAGTTCATGGCTTACAGCGGCGCCATCAAAAACCTCTTCGGTTGTGTGCCAAGCAACAAACGCATCTACCTGCACCCGTACCTGCCCGAAGTGTTCTATCGCCTCTACACCCTCTTCAAACCTCAACTTACGATTATGGATGCGAGGACAGGAATCGAGGGCAATGGACCAACAAAGGGCAAGCCTGTTAAGATGGATTTGATGTTGACAGGCAACGACGCTTTAGCGGTGGACGTAGTAGCTGCCCAAGTGATGAAGCTGGATTGGAAAGAAACCTACCTGGGCTACATCGCGTCAAAAACAGGGTTCCATGAAGAAGACATTCACGTTGAGGGCTTGCCAGTAGCTTCAGTGGCGCGCAGGTTTGAGCCGCCACGCATCGATTTGCCTGTTAAAGCGCAAATGATGATTTACCAACATGAATACCTCACGAAATTTTTCTTCTGTTCACTCGACATCGTTCATCTTTTCCAGAAGGTCACGAAGGCGTACCGCGGCGAAAGTACCCAGGTTGGTTAACTGAGGGCTTCATCGTAGACTTTCATGGCTTCTTTAACGACTATGCGCCAGTCGTATTGTTCCACGATTGTTTTACGCGCCTTGGCACCCATCTCCATGGCGAATGCTGGGTGGTCAAGAAGATAGAGGATTTTTTCGCTAAACGCCTTGGGCTTGAATGTTCCGACTAAAAACCCGTTTTTGCCGCTTGTGATTGTTTCGGGGATGCCGCCGACCGTGGTTGTTACGATTGGCAAGCCTGTTGAGAGCGCTTCCAACACGGCGAAGGGATGATGCTCGTAGAACGTGCTGAACGCGAACACGTCCGCTGCCTGGTACAGTTTGGGCAGTTTCTTGTCTGGGTAGTAACCTGTGAAGACGATGTTGTTTTTGACTCCGAGATGCTGGGCGTACGCGGTGAGCTTGTGTATTTCATCGCTTTGCCCCTTGCCTGAAATGATGAATTTTGCGGTTGGATAACGTTTTATGACGGCAGGCATGCTTTCGATGAGTGTGAACAAGCCTTTACGGGCGTAGAGTCTGCCCACGGATACGATGGCTAAGTCGTCGGGGTTAAAGCCCAGTTCCTGCTTGGCTCTGCGTTTGTCCGCGGCGGGCTTGAATTTGTTTACGTCCACGCCGTTGTGGATAACGCGGATTTTGCGCTCTGGAATTTTATAGTAGTTTGTGAGTTCCCACTTGGTGAAGCGGCTCACAGCGATGATTTTCCGCGCTCTCTTAAGCATGCCTTCCTCGAAGAACCGCAGAAACCCGTTGAAGCTGACCAGGAACTGTTCGTTAGCGTTTAAGCGGCTGTAGGGTTCGCCGCGGATGGCTTCAGCTTCGCCCTTCCACGTGGAGTGAACGGTACAGACGAGGGCTTTGCCAAAGTTTGGGGGCACTGCAAAGTTGGGCGTCAGGGGCAGCTGGGCATGGGTAACGTCGACTTGGGCGGCGGCGTGGATGCTTTGGAGTTTGCGGCTGCTGGAGGCGGCGAGCATGAAGGATTTGACGATTGGGATTTTGGGGATTTTCAGGAACGACACATCGAGCTGCGGGTTGACTTTGACGTCCTGGGTTTGGTTTGAGCCTGTCACGATTTGGATTCTGTAGCCGTTCTTCATGAGTTCGTTTGAGAGGTAGTAGACGTATGCGCCTGTTCCGCCTGAAAGCGGCCAGTACTCGGGTGAGATGAAGCAGACTTTATGAGGCATCTACTTGCCCCTCCTCGACAGGTAGCGCATTGTGGTTGTGACTGCGCCGACAAACCACGCCACCGAACGCACAAAGTAGAGCACGAATAAACGCAGGGCGGTTGAATCGTGGAACTTAACGGCAATCTTCACCGCCGAATAAATAAAGTAAACCGTCGTCGCCAGCAAGATTAAACCCGAAGCAGCCCAAAGTAGCCTGAGAGCTGGCACGATTCCTAAAAGAAACGACGCAACAATTGCCAACAGTAGCACGGGCTGGATGTTCATGCCCACATCAGTGATTTCGTCGCCTTTTGCCAAGCGTCCATGCTTAAAGTAGAGTTTAAGCGTGTTTTTGCCGTACTGCAGTTGCTGCCGATAGTACGCTTTCAGGGTTGGGCGGTTGAAGTGGTAGCAGACCGCTGAGGGTTCGTAGGCGATTCTGTAGCCTTTAGCGCTAATGCGGAACCCTAAGTCAGTGTCGTATTGGCTGGGCAACTGTTCGTCCCATCCGCCCGCTTCCTCGATAACGCCTTTTTTTAAGAGCAGGTTCATCGTTGCGATGCGCCCCGTGTACTTGCCTATGCGGCTGTAGCGGTTTTTGAGTTCGTACCCGATGCTCTTCGCCCACGGGTTTTCAGCGTTCCATGTTTCGATGCTGCCGCTGACTCCTGCCACTTTGGGGTCGGCAAGGTGGGGTGTGACTTTGTTTAGCCATTCAACTTCGACTTTGGCATCGGCGTCGATGAATCCCAGAACGGGGTATGCGGCGATTTTCATGGCGTAGTTGTAGGCGGCTGGAGCGTTGAGGCGGATGGAAACCACTTTGATTGGGAACTTCTGTGACAGCTTAACGGTGGAGTCTTTGGAGCCGCCGTCCATAACTATGACTTCAAAAAAATCGGCTGGATAATGCTGCGCCAAGATGGATTTGAGGCATTCTTCGATGGTGTCTTGGCTGTTGTACGCCGCCACGATGATTGAAACTTTGAAGGGCTTGTCTTGTTCCATTTGCTATCCCCTGAACCGAGCAAGCATAATCGAGTACAAGATTTTGGAGCCATCCCACAGCGGGTCGACACCTGAGCGTCCATAAGTGCGCTGCTCAAAAGATATCGGCACCTCAAGCACCCTAAAACCCGCCCTAACTGTCTTCACGAGCATCTCAGATTCTATTTCGTATTCTCGAGCGTACAATTTCTGGCTGTCCAATACAGCTCGTTTCATAGCGCGGTAGCCTGATTGGCTATCAGTTATGGATACGCCAGTGAAAGCTTTGATCAGGTAATTGAAGATTCTAACGCCGAATGCGTTGAGTTTTCTTGCCGCCACTGGCTTATGTTTCATGTACCTTGAGCCTATGACTAAGTCAGCTCTGTCTTGGAGAATTGGCTCTAACACTTCATGCAGCTCCTCGGGAACATGTGAGCCATCAGAGTCGATGGTGACAATAATATCGCCTTTGGCTTTGGCGAATCCCGCCCGCAAAACGTAGCCTTTGCCCAGATGCACTTTAAGCGTTAAAGCCTTAACGCCGCGTTTAGTCGCCTCAGATAGTGAGCGGTCGCGGCTATGGTCGTCCACAACTATGACCTCATAGGGTAAGCCAATCTGCTGCAACGAAGCTTTTGTGCGGTCGATTACGTTGCCTACAGTTAATTCCTCGTTGTAAACGGGAATTATGACGGAAAGCAGCAATTTTCGGTTGCTCATTTTATTTAAGATGCCAATGGAAGAACTTATAAAGTTTGGCTACCCCAACCTTGTTAGCTAAATGAACAGGTAACTGATGCCTAAATGCAAACTACACTGAATTCTAAAGTTGAGGGTGACCGAAAGGTCTGGTTTTCCATGTGGTTTTTGGGTTCAGTCGTTACTTTCGGCGTAGCGTTTTTCCCCATGTTCTACCGTTTAGTCGATGGCAGAAACAGGCATTTCCGCAAAGAAGACGAGTTTGAGGCGCAAATTGCGGCTTACTTGAAAAGGAAGGAAAAAGAGCCGCCAGCACCAAACAAGCGGCTTGCAGAAATGAATGCGAAGGCATGGGCAGCCAGCATAATCCTCATCATTCCAGTCTTTGCACTGTTGTATGTCCTCTCAAGAGACTTAGCGGTCCACGAACGCAGCCAAGACGCCTACCTTGCAACTGCACTTCCAGAACGCGTATTCATGCCCCAGACAATACCGATAAAAACATATGCAGTGATAACTTTAGTTACGTTGGGCGTGGGCGGAGTGTACTGGCTCTACAAAGTCGTAAACTTGTACAACGCTCACTACAAAGCACACTTACAAATAGAGAAAGAACTGGGCAGGCTAATGGAGGAAACAAAAGTTGTCGAGCACATGTAAAAAACGCAGGTTCGTCAGCCACGGCGGCGACATCTGGGGTTTTAGCAGAAAATACAACATACCCCTCGAAGATGTGCTCGAATTCAGCGGACCCATAAACTACTTGGGGCCTTCCCAAAAAGCAGTTGAAGCTGTCAAACAAAGCGCCAAGTTAATCCGGTATTATCCTGACCCGAACCCCGTAGAGTTCAAAAAGCAAATCGCCCAGTACGTCGGGCAAGGCGTCGAACCGGAAAACCTGCTGCTTGGCAACGGATCAATCGAACTTATCTACATGATTACGGAGATTCTGCCAAGGGGCTTTAAAGCGTTGATTCCGGTGCCGTCGTTTTCGGAGTACGAGAAAGCGGCGCTTCGTGTCGGCGGCGAACCAGTGTTTTTGCAACTGCCAGAAAACTTTGCGTTAGAAACGGATAAAATCAAGAAGGCAGTTACCGACGACACCAAAATCATCTGCATCTGCAACCCGCACAGTCCTTCGGGAACGCTCTACAGCAAAGAAGCGCTATTGGATTTGGTTAAGTTCTGCAACAAAAAAGAAATTATCTTCAGCGTGGACGAGAACTACATCGAGTTTGATGATAAAAGTTTAGATAATACCTTGGCGGGCATGGTGAAGGATTACGAGAACCTCTTCGTCATACGTTCAGTCACCAAGTTCTACGGCATGGCTGGCATACGCTTCGGCTACGCAGTTGCCGCTGGAACCCTCATCGACAAGCTGCAGACTACGCGGCTGCCATGGAGTATCAACGCACTGGCAGGTCCAGTTACGTTAGCAGCTTTCAACGACAAAGAATTTATCGAGAACACCCAACAAACCATCGCCAAAAACCGTGAAGCCCTCGCCAAAGCACTCGGCGAAATCGAAGGCTTACATGTGTACCCATCTGTAACCAACTTTCTCCTCGTAAAAATAGTGAGCGGAAAATTTACATCCACCATGCTCAAAGAACTACTATCGCAGGAACGTATCCTAATTCGCGACTGCTGCACTTTCATGGGCTTAGACGACCATTACTTCCGCGTCACAGTCCGCTCAGCCAAAGACAACCAGACACTAACAGAAACAATAAAACGAGTAATGAGCAAGAACTAAATTTTGCGCTTAAGTGAAGTGCCGTCTATCATTTTTGGTGAAAACTATGCCTACCAAGCAGAGAAGTAGCTGCATGAATATTATTGGACCAAACGATTCAATCGGTGACATCGCGGTTCCAACATGTAGTCCGGGCGCAAAGATCAAAGCTGCGGCTTCAATGAAGCATGAAGAGAAGATTAAGAATGCTCCAGTTAAACCCACCAGAAAATGCTGCCTCTTCAATGAGTAGAACGCGCCTGTCCAGGCGAATGCAAGAAAAATAGCTCCCAGCCACGCCATGACGGGATACCCGACGTAGACTTGATTAGAAAGTGTCATGTCGGCTTGATGGTGCGTGATGGTTTCAGTGAACCCCGATATGGTGAACCCTAAAGTAAAAAGTGCAGCAAGGGTTGTTGCGGCTGCGCCTATGGTACTGGAATTTGCCATGGTTCTATCCATCCTAACTTTAAAGTCACGTTCGTCGGTCGAGCACCAGTGTAGGTTACATTTGCATCCACGTAGACAGAGGCTCCGCCGGAAACAGTAGCTCCGAAATAGGATTCTGAAGTGTTGTTACCGAAAAACACCGTGGACGAATTTGTGATTACGCCCTGCCTGTCTTGGGTCACTTTAACGTTGCATCCCTAAGCTGTGTTTATTCCGGGATTGTAGACATACCCGCTGACATGGATGATTCCATTGCCGTTGTCAGAGTACCCTAAACTAACGTTCACGAGCTTTCCCTCTTGCATGCTGCGTATTTGATTTTCCAAATCATTAACATGTTGAAGCCGCTTGACCAGTCCAACTCCAAACTGCAAAACCCAAATCAAACCCAGTATCGCCACAGCGTTCCGTTAAAGCTATAAACCGCGCAAATCATCAAAAGCATCAACAACCCGTTCCAACAGAGGCAAAACCGTGTCCGCCAAACCTAAAACTAAGGATTCAAAACCCAAAACAGAGAACACCACAGTTCTACTTATGACCACGGCGCCTCCTGAAAATGGCGCATGGTACCTTGGGAAACGTTTGCCTCCAATCGGTTTGATGTACGTTGCCGCGGCACTTGAAAAAGCAGGCTTCAAAGTGCAGATGCTCGACAACTACCTCATGAAGAAATCCCTTGAAGAAATCAAACAATTAATCACAGAAGTTAACCCTGGAATCGTTGGGATTACTTGTGGTTCAGCCACTTACCCGCGGTGCGTTGAAACTTCCAGAGCCATCAAGCAGGTGAAGCCCGACTGCAAAATCGTTGTGGGCGGATGGCACGCATCCTACATGCCCGACAGTCTCCTCGCGAACCCCGAAATCGACTATGTCGTCATGGGTGAGGGCGAACGGGCAATCAGCGAGCTTGCCGCAACCATCGTAAACGGCAACGAGAAAGCAGCCGCATCCATCGCGGGCGTCGCAGTCAAACGCAACGGTGAAAACATCAAGAACCCGCCAAAATACATTGAAAACATGGATGAAATCCCCTACCCAGCAAGGCATCTGCTGCCGCTGGAGCTTTATGACCGCACCATAGAGTACTTGGATGCTAAACCCGCTGATGTTATGAGCATATCGAGGGGCTGCGTTTATAATTGTGGCTTCTGCGAAACCCGCAAGCTTTGGGGAAACATCTGTCGAGGCTTTAGCCCGAAGAGGGTTATCGGCGAAATCCAAGACTTACAGAGCAAATATGGAACCAAAGGAATCTACTTCATCAACGACAACTTTACCCTGCGAAAAGAAAAAACGACCGAACTTTGCAATCTGATGCTTGAGAATAAGCTGGATTTGGAGTGGGTCTGCGATACCCGCGTGGACCTTGTCAACAACGAGCTTTTAGCGTTGATGAGTAAGGCGGGGTGTAAAACCATCTGGTTTGGAGTGGAATCCGCGTCGCAGAAGATTTTGCAGCGCATTGGCAGAAACACTTCACCTCAAGAGGTGGAAACTGCGTTTAAGCTCTGCAGAAAAAATGGTATAAAAACCGCGTGTTCCTTCATGCTGGGGTTGCCAGATGAAACATTAAAGGACATGGAAGACTCGTTGAAATTCGCCAAGAAACTTAACCCCGACTGGTGCCAATTCAACACTTTCATCGCTTACCCCGACAGCAGGCTCTACAATGAACTGCTCGAGAAAGGCAACTACGTGAAACTAGACGAGTTCTTGCTTTCCGTGAAAACTGAAGAGTTCGATTACGACTCGCTCATGATGGTACAGAGGCGTTTCTTCAAGGAATTCCACATGACTCCAAGGCAGATTCTTAAGCGAATTCGTCGTGAAGGTGCAGTGAACTTTGCCAAACGCAGGCTCATGGGCGGCACGAGGAAGACCACTGGAGTCGCATAGAAGGGGAGTTGTTTTGCAGAAGCGAAGGCTTGGAAGAACAAACCTTCAAGTCTCAATCGTGGGTTTTGGCGGAACATGGATATCCGAACTCACCATGCCCGACGCAGTGGGCGTTGTCAGGAGAGCTTTTGATTTGGGCATCAACTATTTTGACACTGCCAAGCTGGATGGAGACAGCGAAGAAAAAATCGGCGCCGCCCTCCACGACGTCAGGGACCAATGTGTCATCGCGACAAAGACGGGTTCACGGACAAAACGGGAATCTCTCGAAGACTTCAAATCCAGCCTGCAACGCCTCCAAACCGACAGGCTCGACATCATTCAGCTCCACGGAATCGACGACGAAAAAACTCTTGCCAAAGCCATGAGCGCCGAGGGTTCACTGCAGACTTGCAAAGAAGCCCGCCGACAGGGACTCGTTGATTTCATAGGTATCACTGGGCACAAGCCGCGGGTTCTGGTCAAAGCGGTTGAGAGCGGTGAATTCGACACGGTTCTTGTTCCCCTCAACGTGGTAACGCGCCAGGCACTCGAGGAACTGCTGCCCGCTGCCAAAGCCCACGACGTCGGCGTCATCGCAATGAAGCCACTGTCAGCCAAAACCTCAACACTAATCACTTGCCTCTACCAACCGTCGCTCTCGCTGGTTTCAGATGAACCCGAACTCAAAACGTTGCTGGGTCAAAAAACCGAGGCGAGGGTGGAGAGCGCGTTGAGGTACGTTATGTCGCAGGATATAGCTTCGGTTATTCCAGGATTAAAGTCGCTGGGTGAAGTTGAAACCGCCACAAAAGCCGCTGAACAGTACAATGGATTAACGGCGGAGGAGCAGAAGCGGTTAAGCTTTAAATTTGGAGAAAAATGGTGCCGAGACTGCGGAAAATGCCTACCCTGCCCCCAAAACATCAACATCGCAGCGGTTCTGCGGTTTCACACGCTCTCTGAAGTTTACGGCTTAAGGGCTTGGGCAAGAAAACTCTATGGCGGATTAGAAGTGAACGCTGAGGTTTGCACTGGATGCGGTGAATGCGAAGTAAAATGCCCCTACAAGTTACCCATCACAAGCATGCTCAAAAAAGCCCATAGAAGAATGCGCCAAGAATAACCAGAATCATTGAAATGGAACTTAAGCCCTAAAAAACGTTAGAACCGCGTTTTTCCGTCTTTTTGGATGCCTATTCGTTTTGCCCTTAGCAGGTTTTGCTCAAGTAGGGACCTACCGCTCTTTTGGTGTTTTAAGAAAAAATTAGCTTATCACTTGAATTTTTAGAACACAAAGGTTCTGGGTGAACTCCAAGGAGCCGTCGTCTTTGTGTAGCCAGAGTTCAAAAGCGACCGAGTAGTTTCCGACCGTGTTCTCTGTGATGGTTGCGGCTGTCTGCCATGGTTTTCCATTGTTGCTTATGCGTCCAGTTTCGATGACTTGCGTGGGCTGCGTGTCTATGGGGAAAGTGCCTGGGAGATTCTCTACAATTTTTACCTCAACGGTGTAGTTAGCGCTGTTTGCCATGTGGTTTTCCACGTCTACGTACACTTTGAAGGTGCTGTTCTGGTTAGCCACTAAAACCTCTGGGTAATCCACCGCTTTTCCTTTGATGTCGAGCAGGTAGATGGTGTTGTAGGCTTCAGGTTGGGGTCTAATAATCAAGAAGTAACCAGCCACTGTTGCGGCGACGATTATGAGCGCCAAAAAAACGGCGATTGCAGCCTCATCTTTTAAACCGATTTTTCTTCCAATGGCTGTAACAAACGCGAAACGTTTTTGCATCCAAGAACCCCTTAAATATAGTTGTAAATATCTCAATTCCTGATTTAAATGGTTTCAGTTTTGTTTTGCCATAGGTGCGAGGCTTATACGTCGTGGGAATCTCAACCATGTTGTAGCCTTCCCTGGCGAATTGGATAAGCATCTCCGTGGCAAACGCCATGTCAGTTTCTTTAAGCGTCACATTGTCGATGGCTTTATGGGAGATTGCGCGGAAACCAGATTGGCTGTCGCTTAGGAATTGGCTGTAGAAGAAGTCATAAGTTAAAGTTATGGCTTTGTTTCCCAAGAAATTCAGGAAGCCCATGGCTTTGTTTGGGTCATACATGCGTGTAGCTAAAACCATGTCTGCGTCTTTTTCAAGCATGCGATTTACGAGTTGGTCGATGTGTTTGAACTCGTAGGTTCCATCTGCATCCACCATTATGATGATGTTTCCTTTTGCATTCTTAATGCCTGTGCGCAGCGCTATGCCGTAGCCGCGTCGAGGTTCAATGATGAGTCTGCAAAGGTTTGTGTCTTTCACGATTTCTATGGTTCCATCGGTTGAGTTGCTATCCACAATGATGATTTCTTTAGGGTAAGTCACGTACCGCTCGATTGTGTCGATGGCTTCTTTTATGGTGCCCGCTTCGTTTAACGTTGGAATTACGACCGAGACCATTTCAACTTTTGACGTCATCAGCTAACTTCCATTCTATTAGGGCTATATTGTTTCCGTATCATTGTTAAATAAGCTCTTCGTATATTTCGACAAGTCTCTCCACGTTTGTGTCCCAGCTGAACTTCTCCTCCATCATTGCTCGAAGCTCCAGTTTGCGCTGGGAAAAATCCTGGTGTGCAAAATCTAAAATCGCTTCGGCAAGCCGTTCAGGCTGGCTGGGTGGCACCAGTTTGCCGTAATCTTCCTTTAATACTTCTCTTATTCCCCCAACATCTGTAGCTATCACTGGCAGGGCACATGCCATGGCTTCAAGCGCAACCAAAGGCAAACCTTCACCCGACTTAGACGGCAGCACAAACAGGTCAGCGGCGTTATAGTAGGACGGCAGGTCTGTGTCGCTGACAAACCCCGCGAGCTTAAAGTTATCTTCAATTCCCAACTGCTTAATTCTCAGTTTAACCCCGTCAGAATCGGGGCCTTTCCCAACCGCCAAGAACACGATGCGAGGGTTCTTCTTGACCGCGATGGTTGCGCCTTCAATGAGCGTGTCAACGCCGTTCTTGTACACTAGGCGCCTCACAGTTAAAACGACGATGGCGTTCTGGGGGATTCCGAGTTTTCTGCGCATTTCCATGCGTTTTCCCGCCAGCGGACGGAACTTTGTGAGGTCAACGCCGTTGTAGATGACTTTGACTTTTTTGGGGTTGGCGCCTAAACTAAGCACGTAGTCTTTGGTGGCGCCGCTTACAGCTATGATTTTGTCGGCGTCTCTTAGGTTCTGTTTCCCGACGGTCAGGTCGTTGAGTCGCTCCACTTCGTCGAACATATTGTTGTACTCGATGAAGGTGTTGTGCTGGGTGAGAACGAATGGTTTGCCGTACATTTTGGCGATTTTGCCTGCTGCAAGCGAAGTCAAGTATGGGTGGCCGTGGGCATGGATTATTTTGCTTTTGTTCACGGCTTTTAGAAAAGTTGGAAAACTGCCAACCGTCGGAATCGAATATGGAATCCCCAGCCGAAACCCCGTGTTCAACGATTCATAGCATTCAACATTTACGCCGTCAACCATGTACTTTTGGGGTGTTCCAATGCGGTTAGTTACAATCATGGGCTTAAAATTTTTGTTAAGGAGCCGTTTGCTCTGCTCGTTAACTACCTTCTCTATTCCGCCCACATGCGGCAGAAAAGTGTGTGTGACAATGCAGAGCCGAGTTTGCGCCATGGGAGCCAACGGGTAAATCCTCAATCGGCAAGGTATTATAATCTTCTGGTAAACGCGCCGCTGACCCCGTTACCGCCGAAATCTGCATCCAACCAAAAAAGCTGGGTTTAGGGTTTTACGCCTGCGTTTTTCGTAGCTCTTGTGTAAACGTTTGACGACGCACTCGCAACTAAAGCACCTATTGCGTCGTTTGTAAGAGACCCCAACGTTTTCAGGATTCCAGGTTTAGCTTGGTCAAAGCGTACATACTCAAAGACGCCTCTGGTTCCGCCGATGTATGTGGCGATTGCCAACCCTAAGATTTCGTCAGCGACAGGTCCAGGTCTTCCCCTGAACCTTTCCTGCGTCAAGCCTGGAATTAGTCCTTTTTCTGCTTGTTCTTGCACTGAAAACGCGGCTACTTCAAGCATGGAGACGTTAACGTCTGAGAGGATGTCGAGAAGTTCCTCCTTGAGCATTTCGGTGGCTTTTTCTTCGGTTTCGATGCCTGGGTGGGGAACGTACATTTCGATTGCGCAATCAATTAGGCTTTGCAGAGTGATGCCTTTGTTTTCCAAGTATGTCAATAATGGCGGGGTTTGTTTGGTCATGAGGGTTAACCTCACTTTTTAGAGGTGAAGTCGGTTTTAAGTGTTGTGTGGAGTGAATTACCGTAATGCTTATATGAAAATGTTGGATAAACCAACCAAACAGGTGGGCGATTATTTGCTGGACATCAAGAAAAATTCCATTATTCCGCTCAAATATTTATCGAATTGGAAGTTAACTAACAGTTTGAATAGAAAATGCTTACTTTTTTATACAAGTGTATCCACATTAAATATTCAATTTAACGTTCACCACAAATCACTAAAAAAAGGATTTGCGGGTGAAACCACATAGGAGGAAAAAACTGTATGAAAGTTGTTGCTTCATGGAGCGGCGGCAAAGACAGCGCCTACGCATACTACCTTGCCAAACAGCAAGGCCACCAAGTTCTAAGCCTATTAACTATGATGATGAGCGAGGAAAAATCGAACTTCCACATGATACCCTCAGGCATCTTGGATGCACAGGCAAAAGCAGTAGGTGTTCCATTAATCAAAAAAACCACCTCAGCCCAAACCTACGAACGCGACTTCAAAGATGTACTAAATGAATGCAAAGCCAAAGGCGCCCAAGGCTTAGTAACGGGCGACATCTACGAAGTCACGGGGCACGAGGAAGGTTGGCTTGGACGCATCTGTAAAGAAGTCGGCTTAACCCCAGTTAAACCGTTGTGGATGGGCGATACCAAAAAAATCTACTTGGACTACCTTAAAACTGGCTTCAAAGCAACCGTTGTGCGCACCAACAGAGACCTCAGTCTCGATTGGCTTGGCCGCGTTTTAGATCGCAAATTCTATGATGACATCCTCAAACTTGGAAACGTAGACCCATGCGGCGAAGGAGGCGAATATCACACCGTCATCACCGATGGCCCCGACTTCACACAGAAAATCGAGTTGTTGGAGACAGAAAAGAAACGCTTAGATAATGGCTTTGGGTACTTAGAAATCAAGAAGTACAAAGTAACCCCAAAGCAAGGCTGAAAACCATGGATGTGCTAATCGCAAACAACGAATTGAAAGCAAAAGCCTTCCTAGCTGAAATCGAAGGCAAAAAACCCCTCTTCATCGCCACCATAGCCACCACCGAAACCGCGAAAATCCCAGGTTTATCCGCGGCTGGCATGAACCCTGATTTTACAGATTTTACTCCTCCCGCAGACGCAGAGTTGCTTTTGTTGGGCAGGTGCAAATCGATTGCGGGCGTACCCATAACACCTGACGGGATTCCGACACCTGGCTTAATTACGATGTCGGTTTTGCGTTTAGCAGATATTCCTGTACTGGTTGTCAACGGCGGAGTGAAGGTTAAGCCTCAGGTTCCCTACGTTGACCTCGGCGGCAGCAGCGGAAGGGATATCCGAAGCGGCAATTCCGTCGATAACGTGGAAGAAGTTATCGAGCGAGCAAAAATTCTCGGCGAACACCTCGCGAAAGTGTCGGATTATTTGGTCATCGGCGAGAGTATCCCTGGTGGAACCACGACGGCGCTTGGCGTTTTGTCGGCGTTGGGTGTGGATGCTCAAGGAAAAGTCAGCAGCACTCTGCCCCAGAACCCCCACAGCCTAAAAGCGGAAGTGGTTGCGGCGGGCTTGAAGGCGGCGGGCGAAAAATTCGGTAGCCTAAAAAACAACCCCGTAAAAGCAATCTCGTGCGTTGGCGATCCAATGATGGCCGCTATGGCGGGTTTAGTCATTGGCGGTGCAAGGCAGGCGCCTGTCTTGATGGCTGGCGGAACCCAGATGACTGCGGTTCTAGCAATAATCAACGCACTGGAGCCCAAAGCGCTATGCAACGTAGCCGTCGGCACGACAAGGTGGGTGACAAAAGACAAAAACTCAGACATCTGCGGCATAATCAAGCAATTCTGTGACGTGCCCGTTTTGGCGGCTGACCTTGATTTTGGGCCTTCAAAGTATCCGGGCCTGAGAATCTACGAAACTGGCCTGGTCAAAGAAGGAGTTGGAGCAGGCGGAGCATCGATTGCAGCGATGGCAAAGCTGGGCGGCGCCATCACGAAGGATATACTTCTTAAGGAAATAGAGCGTAACTATGCCTTACTGATGGGCATAAAGTGAGATACGCTTGGTCGTTAAACAGCTAAAGAACCTCTTGTCTTTCTTAACCGTTTTCCCAGTTGCCATGGACAAAGACTTGCTCACAGATTGCGCACGTAACATGTGGGCTTTCCCGCTTATCGGCGCGCTTTTAGGTTTACTTGCGGGCTTGTTTGGCATAGTGGCTTTCCATTTCTTGCCCGCCATCGTCGCAGGCGCATTAGTTTTTGCCCTGCTTCTGTGGATGACGGGACTTCACCACACTGATGGACTGCTGGATTTCGGCGACGGCGTCATGGCACACGGCACACCCGAGCACAAAATCGACGTCATGCACGATCAGTTGACGGGTGCAGGCGGCTTATCACTGGGCATCTTGACCATGCTTATCACGGCATTGGCGGTCGGGCAATTAAACGTGAGACTCATTCTTCCCGCAATCGTCGCTGTTGAAGTATGCGCGAAGCTTTCTATGGTTGTGGCGGCTTGGGCAGGCAAATCCGTCCACCAAGGCATGAACTCGTCGTTTCTTGAAGCTATGCATGGACGCGGCGGCAACCTGCGTTTGATTGCGGCATTAATAATTTCATTTGTCATTTCCGTGCTTTTGCTACGTTGGGGTGGTATCTTTATTGTTCTGGCAAGCGTAATAACAGGTTTAGTCATGGTTGCCGTTGCACACAAGCACTTTAACGGTGTCACAGGAGACGTTTTTGGCGCCACCAACGAGTTGGCGCGGCTAGTTAGCGTGGTTGTTTTGTTGGCGGTGATTGTACGGTAGTCGCGCTCGTCATGGCAGGGGGCAGGGGCACCCGCATGAAACTCGCCGAGGAAAAACCCCTTATCAAAGTCTGCGGCAAACCCGTTATCGAGTACGTGCTTGCAGCGCTAAAAGACGCTAAAAAAATCGATTCCGTAATCGTTGCCACATCCAGCTGCACACCCAAAACAACCGCTTTAATAAAAAAATTGGGAGTCCAGGTTCTTGAAACCCCGGGCAAAGACTACGTTTCCGACATGGGCTACGTCGTCCAAACCCTCAAACTCGGTGTTTTCTTAGCAATCGCAGCCGACCTGCCGCTTGTAAGGGGCGAAATGGTTGATGCTGTCGTGGAACGCTATGAGTGCTGCGGCAAACCAGCACTAACTGTTGCTGTGCCGCTTGAAACCAAAGCTAAACTGGGCATGAGTGTGGAGTACTCATTTAAAGCCGACGACAAAGACGTGGTGCCTGTCGGAATCAACGTCATCGACGGACACAAACGCTACGGCGACGAGTGGCTCGACCAAGACATCTACCTTATGAGCCAAGATGAATTGGCCGTAAACATCAACACAGTGGCGGAGTTGCAGTTGGCGGAGTGTTTGCTGGCTCAAAAAAACAAAAAATAGTCTTCAATGGAGAACCGCTAAGTTTTGTTTCACCCAAACCACCAGTCTCCTATTAAAGAAGGGTGAATTGTTTTTGGCTCTTTATGTGGGTAAAACGGTTTTAGAATTTCTACAAGTCTGTTGTTGAGGGCGGTTGTTTTTTGTGTTCTGTATGTTTCCTGGCGCCTATTGCGATGTGAGATATCCATTTTTCTTCACATGCACTGCATAGCTCCATGTTGAAGAGCCCGCGGTGTGGATTTGAACGCATGTATCGACTGCTTTTTTCTCCACAAGAATCAAAAAAACAGCAATCGAATACTAATGGTTAAAGTTTCTGTTGTTTGCTCTCTGAAACCTCTTTGAGTGTATCACGCATTTTCCTTGCATCAACATCCAAGAATGGGGTCTCACATATCATCGTTGGATGTAGTCCAAAATCCACGATTACTTCGGCCAGCCAGTGGAAGTCAGGTCCGTACTGTGTTTCGTCGAGGGTGTGATGGCGTTTTTCGCCTTGGCTGCCAAATTCGATGGCTGAAAAATGGCAGTGCATGCTCCGAAGCGCTTCTGTGCCGAGTTGCTGTTCAACTTTTTCGCCGATGACGCGCATGTCCTCCATTTTTTTGAATGTGCCTTGGTGCAGGGCATGTAGGTGTCCCCAGTCAATGACGAGTTGGGTGCCTTCTACTTCTTGGCAGATTGTGAGGATTTCATCTATGGTGCCTACTTGGGATTTTCTACCCATCGTTTCTGGTCCAAGCTTAGCCTTTAATCCCAAGCTCTTCATTTCGTCGCTGACTTCTTTGAGCGCTGTTATGCAGGTTTTGAGTGCATAGTCTTTTTCGAATTTTCCGTAGAAGCCCGTGTGGAAAACCACGACGTAGGCGCCCATCCAGTCGGCGGCGGTTGCGCACGCGATTAATCGGCGTTTGCTGGCTTCCACGACTTCTTTTTTGCCCGACAGGTTTACGAAGTAGGAGCCGTGCATGCTGAGTTTAACGTCGCTTTTTATGGCTTCCAACCCGAGTTTTTGGGCGTCTTCCATTTTTATCTGCGGTATAGGTCCCCAGCGGGAAGCCTGGTACTCAAAGGCGTCCAGTCCCTCCTCATGCAGAAGTTTTGGGACGTCAGCCATGGTGGCGCCCATAAGCCTGAACATTGGCGGAACGCCTGCTGGACCAAAACGCGTGTGCTCAGTCATGTAATCCCTTTCTGTTTTAGCTAGTTCTTGTTGTTTTCTCTTTTAAAAGTTGCAGTTCCTCGTTGTAAACGGTTGAGGCATCTTCGACCTACACCTAAATCAAATCGGCGTTTCTAAAAGAAGCTCGCTATCGTTGGAATCGGCACATACAAGCGGATGTAAACTGTGGCTATCAAAATTCCGACAATAATCGCCACCAACGCATAGTCGCCTTTGTGCAGTTTAAGCGCGTAGAGGTTGGTGCGTTTCTTTGTGGCTCCCCAAGCGCGGCTCTCCATTGCCTCTGCGAGTTCGAGGCTTCTGCGTATGGCGCTGACAATCAGTGGGATGAGTACGGGCACGTAGTTTCTGATGCGTTTTAATATGCCGCCTTTCTCCAGCTCCAATCCTCGGGCTTTCTGGGCATCCATGATTGTTTGGGCTTCCTCCGCCAAAACAGGAACGAAACGCACAGCGGTCGTGAATGCAAACGCGAATTCGTAGGGCACGCGGGACTCCTCCAGTGCCAAGCCCAAATGGTCTGGCGAGGTGGTTAAGAAGAAAACTGAGAACGACTCGACAAGCACCACGAACCGCATGGTCATGGCGGCTGCGTTCTCGATGTTTGGGGCTGTGAAGTGGTAGCCTGAAGTGAAAAACGTCGTGGCAACGTTAACGACGAAGATGAAGGTTGCCAGAAACGCCGCTCCACGCAGGGACCGCAGCCACTGCCTCTGCACACGCGCCAACAGCACAAACGGAATCTGAATCAGGAACAGAATCAGCAACGGAATAATCTGGTAGAAAATGATTGCTGCCACAAAGATGGCGATGACGTAGACGAATTTTATTCTAGGGTCCAGGTTGTGGATTGGAGAGTGGACTTTTCGGAACCTTAAACCGTCAAAAACGCTCATTTCAGCATTCCCTTCTCCCTGGCTTGCTTTAGGATGGCTGCTTTTGCTTCGTAAATGTCAATGACGTCCTTGGGGAAACCCAGCGGCGCCAGCTTCGTGAAGACCTGCGCTATCTGCGGCAGCACAATTGACGATAACTCCAGCAGTGCGGGGTCGGTGAGGATTTCTTTTCCTTCTCCGTCAGCGACGATTTTGCCCTCTTTCATCAAGATGACTCGGGGGTTGCATTCTGCCACAAATTCTACGTCGTGGGTGACTATGACCACGGTTTTTTTCTGGGTCTGCATTTGCATGATGAATTGGCGCAGCTTCTCTTTTTGCTCATGGTCCTGCCCGATGGTGGGTTCATCCAGAATCAGCGTCGAGGGGTCCCAAGCTAAGACCGACGCTAAAGCTACCCGTTTGCGTTCGCCGCCGCTGAGCAGGAAGGGCGAGGTTTTTCTGTACTGCGTCAAAGACAAAAGATTAAGTGCCCAAGTGACTCTTTTCTCAATAACTTCTGGTTTAAAACCGAAGTTTTTGAGTGCAAAAGCAATCTCCTCCTCGACAGTTTCGCTGAAGAGCTGGTGATCGGGGTTCTGGAAGACAAACCCGACGTTTCGCGCCAGTGCTGCAACGCTTGACTTGGTGGTTTCAACGCCATCCACAAGGACCTTGCCCTTTGAAGGTTTGAGGAGCCCGTTGAAGTGTTTGACAAGGGTGGATTTTCCTGCGCCGTTCTGTCCCATGATGGCGACGAATTCGCCGTCTTTGATGGTTAACGTGACACCTTTTAAGGCTTCAACCTTGTTGGCGTAAGCGTAACGGATGTCTTGTGCCTCAATCACGGGGTTTTAGCGCCTCCAGCAGTTGGTCAGCGAGTTCCTCAGAGGACAGCGGCGTTTGGTCGCCGAGGTTTAAGCCCTCTTTCTTGAGCATCTGATAGAGCAGCGTCGCCTTGGGGATTCCCACGCCTATCAAGCGGGTTTCTTCCGAGGCAAGGATTTTTCTTGGGTCACCCTCTAAACGCACTGCGCCATGATCCATAACGATAAGATGGTTAGAGTACTTCGCCGTCAAATCCAATCGGTGCTCCACGAGGATGACGGTGATTCCCTGCTCCTTGTTTAGTTTGTAGATTACCTCAAAAATTTTTTCGGCGCTCAAGGGGTCGAGGAACGAGGTTGGCTCATCTAAAACTATGACTTCTGGCTCCATGGCAAGCACAGACGCGATTGCCACACGCTGCTGCTGCCCGCCTGAGATTTCGTGGGGTGAACGTTCGCGTATGTCGTAGATGCCGGTTTGGTTTAGTGCCCAATCGACTTTTCTGCGCATTTCCTCACGTGGAACCCCAACGTTTTCTAATCCGAATGCAACATCTTTTTCGATGGATAACGCGAACAATTGGTTTTCGGGGTTCTGAAACACCAAACCAACGTGCTTTGCCATTTCGTAGGTGTGGTGTTTGAGCGTGTCGATTCCAGCCACTGTGATTTCGCCTTTGAGTTCACCTTGGTAAAAATGCGGAACCAATCCGTTGAAGGTTCTGCACAGCGTGGTTTTTCCGCAGCCGCTTGGACCTGTAATTAAAACAAACTCGCCCTTCTCCACTTTAATCGAGACATCCACAATCGACGGTTTCGTGGCGCCTGGATAAGTGTAGGTGAGGTTTTTTGTTTCAATTATAGCCATGTTTTCTGCGCCTGTTCACCTTAAGCGTGAGTGTTTGCTCATTTAAGCGTAGCTACCCAGTTTTAGGTGTTTTTCTGTTCAAAACAATTTTGGCATAATTAAGAATTTCCTATAAACTCTCTAAACAAAATCAAAATCTCTAAATAACTATAATTAAAATTCAGGTGCAGCTACTCAGTTTTTGCTATTTTCTGCTTGACAAGTACAAGGCATTGTTTGAGGGCTGCTTGGATTTCGCTTTTGCCGCTAACGCCTGAAGCCATTGCGTGTCCTCCGCCGATTCCGTGCAAGTACTCTCCGAGAGGTGCCGCGATGTCTGTTCCTAAATGCACTCCGGCGAGTTCGGTGAATTGGCGTGTGCAACGTAGGCTTAACTCGACTTTTTCGCCTTTCTTGCCTGCAACCGCCGACATGTGCGCTCCTAAATCAACCAGAGCTTTAGCGGCAGGCGCTTGAAAAGCGCTGACATGCGAGAGCGCAATTATCCATCCTTCGACTTTCACGATTTTTGCTCGTTTGCAAGCCTTCAACTTCGCCACCCGCTCAGACGGGTCGATGGGCATCGCGAACTTTGCCAGTGTTTGCTGGGCATCTATGCCTTTAGCGACTAGTTTAGCTATAACCTCAAAAGTTGGGGAATTCGCGAGTGCAAAATGCCTTGTATCAAACGCTATGCCTACAAACAGTGCTGTGGCTTCGTTTAGGTTAGGTTCGATGCCTGCTTCAGCGAAGAGGCGGTAGACTAATTCGCAGTTTGCAGCGGCTTTCTCGTCGAGGATGCATACTTTGCAGGTTTGCATAGTGTCTGGGCTTGGAGCATGGTGGTCTATGATTATTTTTGGTGACGGCGACTTTTTTATAACATCTGCGAATTCGTCGAGTTGGTCAACGCTGTTCATGTCCAATAGCATGATGGCTTCGGCGGATTCGATGTTGGGTTTCAAGTTCACGGTTATGGGCAGGTGCTCAAAAAGCTGCTTAGCCGGTTTGTTGACTCCCTGTGGACAGCCGATTTCCACGACTATGTTGGGCAAAAAATGCTTCAGTAACCCTTGCAAGGCGTATGCTGAGCAAATTGCGTCAGCATCAGCGCTGCGGTGACACAGCAAAAGCACAAACGATGCGTTTGATTCCTCTAAAACCTGGCGTATCTCTTTGAAGCTCATTTTAGTTTTCTCAAAAAGTTTTCAGTTGCCTTATGTGCTTCTTTTACTGCGGCTTTAACTAAGGCTTCGGCGTCGATGTCTTTTGTTTGGGGTGTTAGTGTAAGGTCGATTTCAACGGTTACGTTCACAGGTTTTGCTCCGTCGGCTTCCACGATTATGTCGAGGAACTCGATGTTTTTATGGGTGACCTTGGATAACACGTATTTTCTGGCTGCGTCTTCAGCTGTTTGGCATAAAAGTTCTATTTGCTCTGTGGTTAGCTCTGGGAATCCGAGCTCAACCACAAGCATCCACCTTAAGATAGGGGTTGACCAGAGACTGGACTTAGGTCTTCTTGCAGTTTAGTTTGTGCTTCTTTAACTTGGCTGCGTATGCGTTCTTCCTGTCTTGCCAAAACGGTGCTGCGTGTATCTAAAAGTTCTTTGCGTTCGACTAGTTCCTCGGTTACTTTTGGTTTTTCTGCTTTAACCAGCAGTGAGCCGATGGCTTTGTATATGACGGCGTCTTCCGTGGTTTTCGATAGTTCAGCTACGGTTTGGTCAACTTCGGTTTTTTCCATGTCGACCTGCTGTTTCTGAGCTAAAATCGACTGCAACGTCTGCTGAAGCTGCTGGAGTCTGAGAAGCCTTTCTTGCACGTTAGGCGGTAAACTTGAAATTTCGTCACTCACGTTTTATTCCTTCCGTACCAGAAATAAGATAAGCTCGTAATTAAGCATTTCCAACCATAAACAAAGATGTTTTTCCATATAGTAGTTGTAACAGAAAACATCCTATACCACAACAACAACCAACAGGCAAAGCTGCATAATGTGTTTTGGTGTCTGCGGCAGGTTTGGGTTGAGTTCTGGTTGTGCAAACAGCCACAAGCAGATGGCGACAGGGAGCAACAGAGATTTTTTTCTAGACCCCCTTAAATAAAGCAGCCATAGGTGTTGTTGAGTTCCAGTAATACACGTTCTGGTAATTCACATTTGTCACTGGATACGCGGGGTCTTCATAGACGATGTCGAGGTTGACGCCGTAGTAAGATACGAGTTTGCTTGTGACGAATGCAACCTGTTGGGTTCTGTTGTCGGTTAACCAGAAACCCCAGATGGTGTCGTTTGGGTTGCGTAGGCCCCACCCGAAGTTTTTAGGCAGCACCAACGCTGCTTTTGGAGCGCTTAAATCATCGACGTGTTTGGTGGTTATGGTGTTCCAGAATTTCTGCATTGCCGCAAAATGTTGGTTGGTGAGGGTTCCATAGGCGCCGCCGTCGTAGGGGTAGTTGAAGATGGAGATGTATTTTGCTCCAGCCTGGTAGGATTCGAGCATTTGGTTGTAGATTTCGTCGCCTGTGTCAAGGTAGGGCGGGTTGTAGTACTTCCAAGTTATCATGGTGCCCCAATCCTTATCCTGCAGCCGTGCCGCGCCCTTAACTAAATCTATCTGTTCCGCTACACTGTCGTTCCAGCCCAGCTCAGTGAATATGGTGTTGTATCCGCCCTTGTAATCCCACCAGTACAAGCCGTAGTCGGAGGTGAACGTGGGGATTCCAGACGCGGTCAAGTTTTCAAAACCGGGGTCCTGAGCGATGACATATTGCATGAAAAAATCCGCTTCTATCTCATAATCGTCAGGGGTGGGTTTTGTCCCGTTGTCGACGTAATTGAGCAGTTTCTGGCGAATATCATCCAATGCTTGGCCTGCTGGGAAACCCGTTTCGTTTAGATGCCCCTCCGCCATTGCCCATTCATAGAACTGTCTCCAAGTCGCATCAAGTTGAATGCCGCCTGGTTCATCATTGTAGTACATGCCCAAGAATTTGGTTCCCCACCTATCGGTCCAACGCTGCTTTATGCTGTCAAGTGAAGGGTGATTCCAGAACCAATTCCAATACGGAGAGTTAGTTGCATCTTTAACTCCAACGTTAACAATCACGGATAAGCCGTTAGCGACTGCGTAATCGCATATTTCCTCAATCGTGGATTGGTTTTTACTTATAGGGTTGCTACCCGTTGCGAAGATGAACAGGTTAGTGTAATCTTTGACTTTATCGATGAGCTGTTTAGCTTCGGCTGTGGTGTTTCCCGCAAAAGCTACACCCACATAGACGCCTGGGTCAGCTTTTTGCTGGCTGCTCTGGGAATATGACATGTACACTGCCGACATCGAAACCGCTAAAATTACAATCAGGACGGCTGGAATCAGAAATTTCCTGACTCTTTTCTTGCTGCTCATTCTTAAGCCTTACAATATCATACAGTTTTATCCATCCCTTAATCCTTTGCCCCAAATCGCTTTTAACGCATAAAACTTTGTGCAAGGGCAGTTTTCAATTGTTTTGTAAAGTCTTTTAAGCACCTAAACATTAACCAACAACACAGGAAGGGGCGAAAAACAAGTGGAGCCAGAACGAGCCAAAGTCGTTAAGGAAGAATTGCAGGAAAAAGACATACGGTTTCTAGCTGTTTACGTGGAAGCTAAGAACTCAATCATGATTATGCTCAGCGAAAAAGAAGACAAGCTCGGCACCATGGCTATCGCGGTTCCTAAACCCAAAGACTTCATGGGACAAGTTACTTCGTCGGTGCTTCTGGGCGACAAAAACGTTATTTCCGCTCGAATGTTCGCGGAGCTCGTTGCCTCTAAGAAAGGCAAAATCGCCATGGTTTCGGTTTACCTTGAGACGCTAACTGAAATGCAGGCGCAGTCATTCTTCATGTACCTGGTTGATAAATTGATTAAGAATGAACACCAGAAGGAACCAACAGCAATCTAGCTTTTCCATAAATAAGTGACGTCTCAATGATTCATAAACTCTCAAACACCCATTTTCAAGCAATCCTGACAGTGGTCAACGACGCTGCAGTCGCGTACAAGGGCGAAATTCCCGTTGACAGATGGAAAGAACCCTACATGCCCGCCCAAGAACTACAAGAAGAAATCGAGGGCGGCGTCCAATTCTACGTCTACACCGAAAACGGTTGCGTAGTTGCCGTTATGGGTATCCAGCCCGTCGGCGACGTCACATTAATCAGGCATGCCTACACGCTCACGAGCCACCAGCGCCGAGGCATCGGAGAAAAACTCCTAAACCACCTGCTCAGCTTAGCCCAAACCGACTGCATCCTAGTTGGCACATGGGAAACGGCGCCGTGGGCAATCAAATTCTACCAAAAACACGGATTCACCCTGCTGTCAAAAGAAGAGACAAATACGCTGCTGAAGAAGTACTGGGACATTCCTGAGCGGCAAGTTGGAACCTCAGTCGTGCTCGAATACAAGGGGCAACCGAAATGAATACGCTTCTCTTGAAAGTTAACCCATTAAAACCCGATGCTAAGAAAATCGAGGCGGCAGCCCAAATCATCCAGCGGGGCGGGTTGGTGGCGTTTCCCACGGAGACAGTTTACGGTTTAGGCGCAGACGCGCTTAACCCAGAGGCGGTTTTGGCGTTGTTTGCGGCTAAGAAGCGCCCTTTGGATAATCCGCCGATTGTACACGTGGCTGACCCCAAAGAAGTCCAAAGGCTCGTTGCAGAGGTTCCGCCAAAAGCCCAGTTGCTGATGGATAAATTCTGGCCTGGACCCTTAACACTTGTCTTCAAGCGCTCAGAAATAATGCCGAAAGTTACGGTTGCAGGCTTAAACACGGTTGCAATCCGAATGCCAAAACACCCCGTCGCACTCGCATTAATTAGGCAAAGCCGTTGCCCAATCGCGGCGCCAAGCGCGAACCTCGCAGGCAAACCCAGCCCAACCACCGCCCAACACGTCTACGAAGACCTAAACGGAAGAATCGACGCCATAATAGACGGCGGCGCCACAGACATCGGCGTAGAATCCACAGTTGTCGACATGAGCGTTGATCCGCCGATGCTTCTAAGGCCAGGCGGCACACCGTTTGAAGCACTTAAAACGGTGCTGGGAGACATGAAGCTTCACCCATTCGTCCAAGCCGAGCAGGAGCTGTCGTCGCTTGGGGAGATTCGCTCGCCTGGAATGAAGCATAAGCATTATGCGCCAAAAGCCCAAGTTATCCTCGTCGAAGGAAACGTTTCAGCCGTCACGGTTAAAATCAGGGAACTAGCAGAATCCTACAAGGTTAAAGGCGAAAAAGTCGGAATCCTCGCCACCGACGAAACCCAAACCGCCTACCACGCCGACGTAGTCAAATCGCTGGGCAGCCGCTCCAACCTATCAACGGTCGCGCAAAACCTGTTTCGCCTGCTGCGGGAAGTCGACGCACAAAACGTAGATGTCATAATCGCGGAGGGTGTGTCTTCGGATGGGCTTGGGTTGGCGGTTATGAATCGGCTTCGCAAAGCCTCGGGCTACCATATAGTCAAGGCAGAATAGTGTTGGAGCATGGTGCAGTCACACATTTTTAAATTTCACCCAAACCAAATTGATATTGAACTGTTTTTAGGGCAACTAAACTTTGCAGGTGGTGATTGTTTGCCTCCAAGAGGCGTTGAAAACGAAAAAAGGAAACGCCAGTACGAGCACATTAAGGAATCTGAGCTTAAGCGGGGAGCATGTGAAGAGGATGCCGAACGCATAGCTGCTGCAACCACGAATAAAACACGAAGGGAAAAAGGCGAGACCTGAAAGCTTAACTCTCGGGGTTTGCAGAAGTTAATCAGATGCTAACGGCATAAGCTCTGGGAAAAATTTATATCTCAAGGTCTGATTGTTCCGTTTAGTATCTAATCACTTTAAAAGGAAATATTTGGTGAAAAATATGTCTCAAGGTTCAGGAAACATTCCAGTTCTAGTATTAAAAGAAGGCACAGGCCGCTCGAATGGCCGCGAAGCACAAAGAAGCAACATCATGGCTGCAAAAACAGTGGCTGAAGCAGTAAAATCTACGCTCGGTCCATGCGGCATGGATAAAATGCTCGTTAACAGCATGGGCGACGTTGCAATAACCAACGACGGTGCAACCATCATGAAGGAACTCGACGTTCAGCATCCAGCAGCAAAAATTCTCGTTGAAGTCGCAAAAGCCCAGGACAACGAAGTGGGCGACGGAACAACAACCGCAGTCATCTTAGCCGGCGAATTGCTTGCGAAAGCTGAAAGCTTACTCGACAAGAACATTCACCCAACCGTCATCATTGAAGGTTACAAGAAGGCAAGTGAAAAAGCTCAGGAAATCCTGGAAAAAATCGCCATCCCCATCGCGTTTGAAGACGAGAAAACCCTGCGGGAAGTCGCAATCACATCCATATCCAGCAAAAGCATCAACGTTGCAGAAGACCATTTTGCCAAAATAATTGTTGAAGCCGTAAAGCAGGTTTCTGAGAAAGTTGACAAAAAATACGTTGCAGACATTGACTTGATTAAAGTCGTTAAGAAACACGGTCAAAGCCTCGACGAAACCGAACTGGTCAAAGGCATGGTTCTAGACAAAGAAGTCGCAAGCTCAGGCATGCCAAAACTCATCGACGGCGCAAAAATCGCCTTGTTGAACGCTAAACTCGAAATCGAGAAAACCGAGTTCGACGCAAAAATCAACATCGAAAGCCCCGACCAAATGAAAAAGTTCCTCGATGAAGAAGAACGCATGCTAAAAGAAATGGTTACCACAATCACCAAGTCAGGCGCAAACGTGCTTTTCTGCGAGAAAGGCATCGACGACATGGTGCTGCACTTCCTTGGTAAAGCAGGCGTTTTAGCAGTTAAAAGCGTCAGCAGCAGCGACATGGAAAAACTCAGCCGCGCAACCGGCGGCAGCGTCGGAGCAAGCGTAAAAGACCTAACCCCAGACGCACTTGGCAAAGCCAAACGCGTTGAAGAAGTCAAAATCGGCGACGACAAACTCATCTACATCCGCGACTGCAAAAACCCAAAAGCAGTAACCATCGTTATCCGCGGCGCATCCAAAAACGTCATCGACGAAGCAGAACGCTCATTGCACGACGGCTTATGCGTAGTCCGCAACGCAATCGAAGACGGCAAAATCGTCGCAGGCGGCGGCGCACCCGAAGCAGAACTCTCAAAGAACCTGCGCGCTTATGCAGTGAAAGTCGGCGGACGCGAACAACTAGCCGTTGAAGCCTTCGCAGACGCAGTCGAAGAAATCCCGTTGACCCTCGCCGAAAATGCAGGCTTAGACCCCATAGACATCATGGTAGCCCTAAGAGCCCAGCACGAGAAACCAAACAGCCAAACATTTGGCATCGACGTAACCACAGGTAAAATCATCGACATGTGCACCAAAATGATCATTGAACCCCTCCGCGTCAAGCAGCAAGTCATCAAATCCGCAACTGAAGCCACAAACATGATACTGAAAATCGACGATTTAATCAGCATCAAAGGCGGCGGAAGCAAGATGCCACCTGGAATGGGAGGCATGGGCGGCGGCATGGGTGGAATGGGCGGTATGGGCGGAATGCCCTACTAAACAGCCCCAAACTTCTTTTCTTTATTTTATTTAATTTTAAAAAATGTTTTTTCCTTCAGCTCCAAGTTTTATGCGGTCTCTTTTAAGTAAATTTATATGCCAAACAGATAGCATATTCATTGTCCCGGAGACCTTGCTGTGAAACACATAAAAATTTCAGCGTTCGACTGCCCCGACGCATGGTTCAAAGCACAAAACGCAATCTGGCATGATGGCGACCCCTTCCAAGTCGGTTACGGCTCAGAAGTCACCGAGACAAAAAAACTTAACTTAACCATCGAAATCGATCATCCAGAAAATCGCCCGCTTGTCAGCGACAAAGCACCATGCGACATGAAGTACGTGCAATGGTACGCCCTGACATATCTTTGGTGCGGCGAAGGCAAACAGGACGAAATCTACACTTACGGCAGCCGTCTTCGAGAACCCGTTGACCAGGTGGAGCAAGCCATCAAAAACTATGTGAAGGAGCAGCGGGACCGCCAAGTCACGATGATTGTACGGTTGCCAGAGGACATCTACAAGATTAACCCGAAAACCAAGGAGCGCCATGAACCGCCATGCCTCAGCTTAATCGACACGGAAATCCTCGACAACAAAATGCATTTAACCTGTTACTTCCGCAGCTGGGACGCCTACGCAGGTTTACCAGCTAACATTGCGGGACTGCAGATTTTTAATGAAGCGTTTGTGGCTGAAATCAATGAACGTGGCAACCTCAACTTGAAAACGGGCAAACTGATTTTCCACTCCAAAAACTGCCACATCTACCAGCGACAGTTCAACCTTGTTAAAGAACTGTTCGAACCCAAAGACAGTGCAAAGAGACTCGCGAAAACGATGGGTGAAACGGAGAAAGAAGAGTAGTCGGCGAAGAATTTTGAGTGACAGATTAGTCCGCGTTGGCAAATGGGCTGAATTCAAGCGTCTGGTTGACGAGTTGAAACCCGAATCCATAGTCTACAACATCGAGCAAACGGGCATCTCAAAAACCCGCGAGTTCACCAGCCTGCGCCTCATCATCCCATCCAAGAACTATTATGTCTACGTGGATTTTCCCAAGGGCGAGGCGCTTAGAGAAACAGAAATCCCCATCCATGTGGATCCAAGCGGAACCCGTTGCATCGAAGACAGCGATATACGCGCCTTCCTCAAAGGGCAGTTCAGCGAACTCCCAGTTTATTCTTACTGGATAACTTGACGGCTGAGTTTTTTTGTGGGGTACCCAAGCGTTGTCCAAGCTGTCATGCCGCCCAGTACGTTGCTGACGTTTTTGAAGCCTTTGCGCTCCAGTGTGCTTGCGGCGATGCTGCTTCTTTTTCCCACCGAACAAATGACCGCTAACGGTTTATCCCTTGAAAGAGAATCCGCGTGGTCGGGCAGGTCGGCGAAGAATATGCGTCTTGCACCCTCCACGGTGCCTTCTTCTTTCCACTCGTTTGGGGTTCTAACATCCACGAGCAGGGCTTCGTTTTTATCCAGTTTGTTTATGAGTTCGGTGACGGACAAGGTGCCGATGTGGTTTATGGGGTTGCCGTTTTCCTGCCACTCCTCCATGCCGCCGCATAGGTAGCCGCATATGTTGTCGAATCCCATTCTGTGCAGGTAGACTGTGGCTTTTTCCATGTCGGCGGGGCGTTCGTGGATGAAGATGATGTGTTGGTTGGTGTCCAGTAGCCAGCCCGTGTAGGCGCTGGTTCCCCCGAGCCAGAGGCTGAGGGCGTCGGGTATGTGTGAACCGGCATAGGCGTATGGCATCCTTGTGTCTATCACTATTACATTGGGCTGCTGCATCGTTTTTTCAAACTCCTTTAGCGACAAGGGTTTGGGCAGTGCAAGTTCTTTTAGCAGAGGTGGACCGTTGAGGTTGAGCTCTTCTATTCTGCGGAAGTACTTTGGCACAACGAATTCTTCGCCGAGCGCTTTCTGGATGAACTCTTCTTTGCCGAGTTGTAGGTAAGGATTCGTTTTTTTCTCGTAACCAATCGTGGTTGGCTCCTGTCCACTTATGTCGTGTCCGCAGACGCTTCCCGCACCGTGAGCCGGGTAAACCAACATTTGGTCGCCAAGCGGCAAAAGTTTCTCGTGCAAGCTGCTATAGAGTTTTTCTGCTTGGGTTCGCTGGGCGGTTTTGCCGTAGAGGTCGGTTCTTCCCACTGAGCCAGCGATGAGGGTGTCGCCAGTGAAAACCATCAGTGCCTCAATGTTGTTGGGTGAGTAAACAAGGTAGCTTAATGACTCGTTGGTGTGTCCCGGCGTGTACAACGCTTTGATTTTGAGGTTGCCAACTTTTAAGATGTAGCCATCCGCCAATTTCAACTCGCCATACTTGAAAGGCAAGGCGTCGCTGTGGCCGATTTCCGCGTTGGTCATGCTCTGCAGCTCCAGTGAGCCCGCCACGTAGTCTTCGTTATGGTGGGTTTCCAGAATGTATTTGATTTGTGCGCATTCCTTTTTGGCGAGTTGGGTGTAGATTTCGCAGTCGCGGCGGGGGTCGATGACGACGGCTTCTGCTTCGCTGGATAGGTAGTAGCTGTTGTGGGCCAAACCTTCGGATTTGATGGTTTTCAGTTTCATTTTTTTTTACCTCTCGTAAGCGATTAATTTTGTTTTTACATAAAACTAGTCTTTGATAATTACTATGAAGTGGGTAAGCGGATTTATTTCTTTCCAAACCGAATCCTGCCACGATTAACTCTTTATAGCGCAGAACGCCTAACGTAAAGAGGGAAGCTTATGGGTCACAACATGGCAACGTGGAAACTGCTCGAAGACATGATGATTGAACTCAAAAAGAAAGGCGCTACCATTCCATCCAATGTCATGGAGGATTTACGCGCAGCCAAATCGATGATTAAACTCTCTTGTATGAAGGGCAGCGGCGACTCCGTCCAGAAAGCCGAAGAATACCTTGCAAACGTCGAAGCCTTCGTGATAAATCAAGCCCAAACAACCTTCGACTCCCAAACCGCTGACCAATGGCTACGGCGATTGGAAGACGCTAACGCTGAAGTCTGCGAAGAAACCGAAGCAGTGACCACTTTTGCAACGGGAGTTCCAAGAGACCAAAAATGGGTGCGCGTTGAACCCATCGCGAACCTGCCAAAACGGCGAATTGAGGAAATCGCAAAAGACCAGAACCTCACGGTTAAATTGCAGCAGGATGGGCGACTGGTAGTTTACGGCAGTGCAGGAGACATTAAAGAATTCCTCAAAAAAATGACTGCTGAAACAGCGAAAACGCCTTAGTCCATCCATATTGGCTGTTTAGGATTTGATGGTTTTGGTTTCGATATGTTTTTTATGTTAATTCGCTAGTGCACTGTTGAGGGAGCTGTTTTGGTGAAACTCAAAGGATTCCAAAAACTAACTTTAGTTGACGAAGCCCTGCAAACATGGTTTACTGCACTGCAAGTTGGCAAGCCAAAAGTGGTCACGGTGCCGCTTGGCGAAGCACTTGGACGCATTTTAGCTGAAGACTTCGTTGCCAACGAGTCGTTGCCCCGCTTCGACAAATCCGCGATGGATGGTTACGCGGTGAAAGCCGCTGATTTAGCTGGCGCTTCCCAATCTAAACCCGTGGTTCTAAAGTTAACTCAAGCAGACCAAGTTGAAGCTAAACAAGCCAAGCAAATCTGGACTGGACACCCCATTCCCAAGGGCGCAGACGCCGTCGTCATGCTTGAGAACACGCAGAAACACGGTGACGACTTGGAGGTTTGGGGTCAACTTGCGCCTTGGACAAACATATCCAAAGTCGGAGAAGACATCAAACAAGGCGACCTCTTAGTCAAGGCTGGCACACGTTTGAACCCGTATTCCATGGGGTTAGCCGCTGCTTTAGGGCACACCACATTGAAAGTTGCTGCCAAACCCAAAATCACAATCATCGCAACAGGCAACGAAATAACCGAAGTAGGCACCCAGCGTGCGAGCAACCAAATCTATGATTCAAACAAAACCATGGTTGCAGCCATGTGCCATGAACTCGGCGCAGAAACCACCGACCTTGGCATAGCCAAAGACGACGTGGATGAGATTGCCAAAAAAATCAAGGACGCACTCAAAACCCACGACGCCGTAATCACCACCGGCGGTACGAGCGTTGGCGGATTCGACTTGGTGCCAGACGCTGTGAACAAGCTTGGGAAACCAGGCGTAATCGTTCATGGAGTTGCACTGCGCCCCGCAATGCCTACGGCGGTTGCCACGTTGGAGGGTAAGCCCGTTCTGATTCTGTCGGGCAATCCAGTGGCTGCAGTCATCGGGTTTGAAGTGTTCGGCAGACCACTCGTTTGCATGATGCTTGGAATGCCAAAAACCGAGCCACGCCCCATCGTCACCGCGAAACTGGCGCATAGAGTAACGAGTGCACTGGGAAGAAAAACCTATGTTCGAGTCCGCGTAGTTAACAAAAACGGCGAACTCGTTGCGGAACCCGTCAGCGCGAAGGGTTCAGGCTCCATATCCACCATGACCATGAGCAATGGATACCTGATTGTCACAGAAAACCGCGAAGGCATTCTTGAAGGAGAAACCGTCACCATCCAAATGTTCGGCACAGTGGAGGAAGCATAAATGTTCCGTAAACTCATGACTTTTGAAGAAGCAAAAAGAACAGTTGACTCCCAGTTTAAACCTTGGTTTCTGGGTGAAGAAGACGCCATGTTGCTGGAAGCCTACAACCGCGTGCTGAGCCAAAACATCGTTTCGACGTTGGATATTCCACCTTTTAACCGTTCCACCATGGATGGATACGCAGTTAAAGCCGAAGACACCGTGGGAGCAGACGAAAACATGCCTGCAATCCTGAACGTTTCGGGCGCCGTAAGCATCGGCGAGCAACCGCAGCTGAAAGTTGCGAAGGGCGAAGCAGCGGAAATCGTCACGGGCGCCGTGATTCCTGAGGGTGCAGACGCCGTCGTCATGGTTGAAGACACCGAACGCGAAGATAGCGAACTGCACGTTTTCACTGCTTTAACCGCCAGCGAGAACATCATGAAGAAGGGCTCAGACATCAAGAACGGCGCAGTGGTGCTCCGGAAAGGGCAGGTGTTGGGTTCCAGCGAAATCGGGGTTTTGGCGGCTTTGGGCTTGAAAAGCGTGAAAGTCCTCAAGGTTCCCATAGTTGCGGTGTTGTCCACGGGCGACGAAGTGGCTGAACTCGGCAAAGAGTTGCCCCCGGGAAAAATCTACGACATCAACGCCTACAGCCTATGCACAGCCGTCATGGAGAGCGGCGGAAAACCCGTTTACCTCGGCGTAGTTAAAGATGACAAAGCCGCGTTGACTAAAGCATTGCAAACAGCCCTTGCCAGCGCCGACATGTTGATAACTTCAGGCGGCGTCTCCGTCGGACCAAAAGACTACACAGCCCAAATCGTGGATTCCCTCGGGAAGCCGGGAATTGCGGTTTACGGTGTCGCGATGAAACCTGGCAAACCAATCACAATTGGGTTTGTGGGCGAGAAACCCGTGTTTTCGCTGCCTGGTAACCCGACTTCCGCGCTCTTGGGTTTCTACTTGTTTGCACGGCCTGTTTTGCAGCGATTATCTGGTCGCTCTGTTTCCCCTATGAAGATGATGCGGGCATTTGCGGGTTCAAAAATGTTCAGTGCTAAGGGCAGACGAACCTTCGTCATGGTCCGTTTAGAATTCGATACACAGTGCCGTTTGATTGCTGAACCAGTCGAGTTAGGTGCTTCGGGCGCAATTACTACGTTGGCTAATGCTGATGGGTTTGTGGAGATTGCTGAGAACGAGCAGTTCGTGGATGTGGACCAAGAGGTTGCGGTGCACCTTTTTCGCGGTTCCGCTGGCAGAAGTTAATCTTTTCTTTTCAGCATCAAAATCGCCGTGACTAACCACGTTAAAACCGCGTAGGCAAACATGCTGACTCCGACGAGCACATTGCTAAAGCCCGCTGAAAGCAGTGTGTCAAGGGCGAATACTGACGTCACGATTAGGACGATGGCGACTAACCATGGTGCCCAACCTCTCTTCGCGAAGAGGCTGTAGGCAGTTATCAAACTCAAGATTGCGAGGAAACCTACGTGTGGCGGGTAGCTTGTCAGGGGCAGAAACGCCAAGAGAATGATGCCTGCGACTGCGTAGAAGCCTATGGATGCCAGTTGGAGAGGGTTGAAACTTTTCATTTTGGATGCAAAGGACACAGTTGTTCGCCTTAACCTTATGCTGTATGGGTATAATTAATAAATTTAATGTATTTAGACGGCCAGAGAGTTTCGAGCAGCAGCCAAAGGGCTTCTTTTTGCGACCTACCCCTCTATTGTTTCAACATAGAACCACTATTTGGATCCGAGCTCTGTGCATAATTCGGTTTTGTGTTTTCTTTACTGTTTAACTTTCCTGATGGGCAACTTTAGAGTAACAGTAAAAAAGCAACAAACCACCCAAAAACAGAATACAGCACACCCCTCAGATCCAAATAGGTTGGTGCAGCCCTTTGTCTGTCGGTTAACGTTTGGGTTCTTATATTTTAGCTTGCATAATTAGTTTTGAGGTTTGAGTGTTTGGCTAAAGCGTCGGAAATGGTGGTTCTAACGATTGGGCACTCTACCCGCACGCTCGAAGAATTCGTTGAGCTACTCGAAATCTACGGCGTCACATTAGTGATTGACGTCCGCACGGTTCCCCGTTCGCGTCACAACCCCCAGTTCAACAAAGAAACCCTCCCCGTCAGCCTCAAACACTACGGCGTCCGCTACATACACATGCCCGAAATCGGCGGCTTAAGACACCCCAAACACGAATCCGTTAACCTCGCCTGGCAAAACAGCGGGTTCCGAGGCTACGCCGACTACATGCAGACCCAGGAATTCACAGATAATCTGCTCAAAATCGTGGCACTGGCACGGCAAAACCGCTTAGCATTGATGTGCGCGGAAGCGTTGCCCTGGCGGTGCCACCGAAACCTCTTATCCGACGCCCTCGTGGTACGGCACATAAAAGTGGAACACATCATAAGCAAAACCAGCACCATGAACCACACCCTCAACGAACTGGCGCAGGTGCAAGGAACAAAAATTACGTATCCACTATTCACTAAAGAGTCGCCTCAACGGACGCTTGGGGATTTTGGTAGTTAACCCCTTTTTTTGCACTGTTGCCGCTGAAAACCTTACAAAACTGGCATTTTGCACTTGAAAAATCAACTAGGTGTACTAGGTGTTTTTGGCGTTTCGTTTGACTCCATAATGCTTTTGGCTATTTCAGTTATGATTATCGCAACCACGTTTGCTGCTATCACTCCCGCTAACGCAAACAATCCTATCCATATGGAGATACCTTCTGCTGGATGTGCTATGGGGGTAACGTAGACTCCTAGGAATGCGCCAATTAGCGAAATGAATAGGGCGGTGAATTTGTGGTTTATGGGTATGCACCTTTCTTAGATGAGTGGAGTGGGGGTTCTTTTATGTTTCTTGGGGATTTTGGGTGCTGGGTGGGTTTTGGGTAAATTTATATATTTAGTTAGAAATAGATAACGTTAGAAATACATAACATTGAAGTGTTGGTTAATGAAAAAAATCCAAGCCAAACTCTCAATCCAAAACACACACCAATACGGAACACGCGGGATACGAAAAGCACTGTCCGGATTCCCCGGCTTCTTTGGTTTCTTAGGATTTGAAGCCTTTCGAGCATTCCCCAATTATAATGCATGGTACCTGTTTTTCTTCTGTTTTTTCGTCATTTTTTCGGAATTCAGACAGTGGAAAGACAACCTCAAATGGCTCGGTCTTTTAGGCTTAATTGGCTTAATTGCGGCTCCGCTTGCGCTTGTCGGCGTAATTAAGGTGTGACAAACATGAAAATAAGTTTGACTCCAAGATTCTTCGGGTTTTTAGGCTTCGCGGGATTCATAGGATTCCTGCCTGACCTTTACATTTTTTACGTGCTCTTCGTGTTCTTCTTCTTTTTCGCCTACGCTCAACCCAAAACCAAAGACGGCACAGTTTTAAGCGACGAACGGTGGGGAAAAAACGTCACCCACGCCTCCAGAAACGCATTCTACGTATTCCTCATTCCCACAATGCTTAACGTTGCGTTTTTAAGAACCAACAGCAATTTCATGCTGGCTTCAACCGTAATACCCGTCGCGGCTTTGCTATGCTTTGCGGTGTCGTTTGTCTACTATGATTTGAAAGGAGTCTAAGCATCCCGTTGAAAACACGAATGAAAGAGCTAAGAGAAAAGCACCATTTGACGCAGGAGCAGCTGGCGCAGAAGGTAGGTGTGAGAAGGGAAACAATTCTTTTCTTGGAGAAGGGCAAGTATAATCCGTCGCTGAAGTTGGCGCATGACATAGCAAAAGTGTTCGGTGTCACGATAGAAGAAGTGTTTGTCTTTAAAGAGGAAAGCGGCGAAGGTTAGGTTTTCTGCATTTTTGCTATGAAGAAGCCGTTGCAGTGGTGGATGTGTGGGTAGAGGCGTTGGCACTGGGTTAAGCCGTTTAAGCCGGGCATGCCGATTTTAGGTTCAACGTCGATTAAGGTGAATTCTGGGTGTTCTTTTAGGAACGCTTCGATTATGCCTTCGTTTTCCTCTATGGTGATGCTGCACGTTGAGTAAGCCAATATGCCGCCTTTGGCGACTTTTTCTGCGCAGTTGTTAATCATCTGACGCTGCAAATCCGACATGTTCTGGATTGAACTTGGACTCAGACGCCACTTCGAAGAGGGCTGCTTGGCAAACACGCCTGTGCTCGTGCATGGCGGATCCAAAATGACAAGGTCCGCTTCACCCATAAGTGGCACGGAAACGCATGCGTCCACAACTATGGGCTCAGCTATTTTTGATCCCATGCGACGGGTTTCTTTCTTCCAGGTTTTCATACGTTTAGCCGAAAAATCCAGTGAGGTGATGGTGCCTTGGTTCTGCATCAGCTGTGCGAGGAACGTGGTTTTGGCGCCTGGTGCAGCGCAGACATCGAACACTCTGCTGCCGGGCTGCGGGTCTGCAGCTTGGGTGGCAAAGCAGCTGGCTTTGTCTTGAACGTAGAATGTGCCTTCTGCGTAGCTTGACAGGGCGTTTAACGGTTTTTTGGATGAAACAACTTTGTAAGTGTAGTTTAATGAAGCAACTTTTTCCAGTTCTACTCCTTCTTGGCTGAGTTTTTGTACGGTTGCTTCTTCCGCTGCGGTTAAGGTGTTGATTCTGATGTAGGTGGGCGGCGGAGTCATGCTGCCGTTTAGGAATGCAGTTGCTTCTTCTTTGCCGAAGGTTTTGATGCAGTATTCAACGAACCATGTTGGGTGGAATGTTTGGAGGCTGATTTTTTCTGCTTCATCCACGCCATCCGTGATTGAACTCAATTTCTTGGTTAGTAAAAACCCGAGGAACGGCTCGATTTCCTGCATCGTTTCCCAGCCTAGAATCGCTCTGCCCATGCCCGCGATGCTTTCGGCTTCTTTGGTAGATAGTTTTTCCCAGTGTTTAACCACGCGGGTCTGGAAGACGTAAAGGCGCAGGAAAGCCTGGATGCCCATGTCGTATTCGGTTATAGTTTTGGGCGCGACGACTTGGTTTATGAATTTGTCAATTAGATTTTTTCTTCGTTCAGTCTCCACGACTAAGCCGTAGGCGAAGCGGATGGCGCTTGGGTCTTTGATGCCCAGTTGTTTCACGGTTTTCATCAAGGCTGAGCGCTCGTTTAGTCTTCGAATTTCTATCCAACTGAGAGTCTCTAAGGCAACAGTCCAAGCGTCACGTAACAAAGTCTATTTCACAGGATAGAAAAACACGTGGAACCTAATAAGAATTCAAAAACTGCCGTCGTGTTGCTGCATGCAAACAGCCACATATTCTTATAGGAAATTTAGCGCCTGCTAATAATTGTGGTTTAGGCACGCTCAAAAGGTGCGTCGCAACATTATCCGCACACATCAGCTTAAGCATCTTTTTGCTTTATCTTAAATAAAGAAGTGGAAAAAATGAGTCAAATCATCAACGCAAAAGCACCCCAAGCATAAGGGCGGGGCAGTACCTGTGTGCTGAATGCGGAAAAATATTTGACACAAAAAAAGAAGAGGAAAACCACCAGCAAACAAAACATACCCCTCACCTCAACAAGGTGCATGGTAAACCCCATCGAAAATAACCTGCCTTAGCAAATTTAAGTGGTTTAACCTACCTTTTTTGATGCATAAACCATCGGAGAATCTGCGGGTTTTCAGTCACTAAGCATTTTAGGTGCTTTGTTCCTTTAGACTGCAAGGTTAACTGGGGATGGCGGACTCTCTCTTAGATCGTTGGTGCGTCAGTGCGCAAACTAAACCAGTTGTTAAATCGGAGGTTAAAGCGCAAGCGCCAGCCGAACCCAGCCCAGTACAGGAAACTGCTCAAGTTAGGCACAAGAAACGGGGACAGCGCCAACTTTATCCGCCCATATGCCCCGAGAACCTTCCGCCCTCATACTTTGTTTCGGCATCCTACGATGGACGCCAAAAGAAAGCAGTGATTAAGCTCTACGAGCCTGAATCGGGACAACTTTATTTCTGGTACGACAACACGGGTCACAAACCCTATTGTTTAACTAACCTTACACCGTACGAGCTCAACAAAATCGAGCGTTTAACTCATCATGAGGGCTTTGACAGCCTCGAAGTCACCGAAAGATACGACCCCCTGCAGAACCAAACGGTTAAAGTTACAAAGATAATCGCGAAGGACCCGTTGGCAATCGGCGGCAGACCTCAAGGCACCATCCGAGACATAGTGCCCGAAGATTACCCAAGAGTCTGCGAAACCCACATCGAACCATCCGACATCAAGATTTGGGAATCTAAAATCAAGTACTACCAATCCTACATCTACGATAAGCAGCTTCAGCCAGGCATGATTTACGAGGTAAAAGACGGCAATCTGGTGCCTAAAGTGCTTGAGGAAGCCACCGAGAACCTCAACAAAATCAGAAGCCTATTCAAGGAATGCACCGAGGAAGAACGCGAGTACGCGGAGATGTGGGCGAGATTGCTCGAGTACCCTGCGCCCAAGTTCCGCCGTGCAGCCATTGACATCGAAGTTCTCTCGCCTCTATCCACGCGAATGCCTGATGCGCGAGAAGGCGCCTGCCCCGTAATTGCCTGTTCAATCTATAGTTCTGACGGCGAAAAACGGGTTCTTGTCCTCAAACGCGAGGGTATGAGGGAAGGCAACGTGCATTTAGCCGCGGACATAGAGGTTGAGTACTGCGAAACCGAAGAAGAGTTGCTGCGCAAAGTTTTCGATGTCCTATGTGACTACCCCTTCATTTTAACGTTTAACGGCGACGACTTTGACCTCCGATACCTAGCCCACAGAGCTGCAAACTTGGGCTTTAGCAAACGTGATGTTCCCATAGAAATTGGCAAACGCACCTGCAGCCTACGCTACGGCATACACATCGACCTCTACAAGTTCTTCTTCAACCGCAGCATCCAAATCTACGCTTACGGCGGACGCTACAAGGACGTGAGCCTCGGCGACGTCGGCAACGCATTGCTCGGTGTAGAAAAAATTCACTTGGAAAAAACGTTTGGCGACCTCAACTACAGTGAACTCGCGGCGTATTGCCTTCGCGACTCAGAAATCACGTATAAACTGACGAGTTTTGAAGACGACTCCGCCATGAAACTCATACTGGTCCTTGCCAGAATCAGCAGCATGCCTATGGAGGACGTGAGCCGCCAAGGAGTCAGCCGATGGATACGAAACTTCATGCAACGCGAACACCGAAAACGAGGCATGCTAATTCCCAACGGCGAAGACATCCTGACAAAGAAGGGCAAAACCACCTCAACCGCCGTCATCAAAGGCAAAAAATACAAAGGCGCCATCGTCGTGGAACCCACGCCCGGCGTTCATTTTAACGTTGCTGTGATGGACTTTCCCAGCCTGTACCCGTCAATCATCAAAGTGTGGAACCTTGGCTACCAATCCATCTGCTGCGAGCACCCCGGCTGCAAAAGTCACATGATACCAGACACACCCCACTGGTCTTGCATAGAGAAACGTGCGTTGGAGAGCCTGCTTATTGGTTCACTTAGGGATTTGCGTGTGCGCTGGTACAAGAGCCGCGCCAAAGACAAGTCCTTGCCGCCTGAACTGCGCAGCTGGTACAACATCACTCAGGGCGCGCTTAAAGTCATTTTGAACGCGAGCTACGGCGTCTTTGGCGCTGACAGCTTCGACCTTTACTGTCCGCCAGTCGCGGAAGCCACCGCCGCCATCGGACGCTACAGCATCACCCAAATCCTCAACCACGCCAAAACCGTGGGCATAACAGTGCTCTACGGCGACACTGACAGCTTATTCCTCAAGAACCCCACTAAAGAGCAGATTGAAGATGTCGTGCACTACACCGAGCATGAACTGGGCATGGGCATCGACGTCGACAAAACTTACAGATACGCAGTTTTCAGTTCACGCAAAAAGAACTATCTGGGAGTTCTCGAAGATGGCACCGTGGATGTGAAGGGGTTAACGGGCAAGAAAAAACACATCCCAACATTCATCAAAGGCGCCTTCAACATGATGAAAGAACGCCTTGCAAAAGTCAAGAACCCTGAAGACTTCGAGAAAGCCAAAAAAGACATCGCCAACATAGTGCGCGAACGATACAACATCCTCAAGCGGCGTGAATGGGGCGACATGAGCGAACTCGCGTTCCACGTGGTTTTAGGCGACGAAGTTGCAAGCTACACGAAGACGACGCCGCAGCATGTGAAAGCCGCAAAGATTCTGCAGGCAAGCGGCAAGGAACTGCGGGCAGGCGATCTCATAAGCTTCGTTAAAGTAAACAGCAACAAAGACCATGTGAAACCCGTGGAGTTAGCTTCAAGAAACGAAGTGGACGTTGACAAGTACGTTGCATACCTTCAGGCTACCTTTGACCAGGTTTTGGATGCTTTGGGCCTCAATTTCGAGGAGATTATCGGGTTAACCAGACTTGAGAGTTTTCTTGGTGCTTAGTTTTTTTGCGTAAACTTTATACCATGAAGCGCTGACCTTATTGTCAAACATATTCGACCATTTTTGGGCGTTTGAAATGAAGTTGAGTTTTAAAAGCAGGAAATTGCTAGTTTCCGCCTTCATCGTAAGCCTCGCTTTTGCGATGGTTTTACCACTGTTCTGTACAAGCCTCGCTTCGGCACAATACGCCTACAGCGTAAACATAAACACAAGTATCAACGCCACAGTAAACGGCAACTCAGTGCCCATCACCGAAGACGGTTTGCCGACAGGTTTCAGCACACCCCACACATTCGACCTTACGGGCACCCACAACTTTACTGTGCCTTATCAAGATGCTTCAGGTCACCCCTTTAGGGAATGGAGTATAAACGCTCCAACCGACAATGCTTTCACAACAATCAAAGTCTCTGCCAGCGGCATTTACTTTGCAAATTACGATTTACAAGTTAACCCGAACGCTCCAGGCGCTGTCCAGTTCCGATTTTTTGTTACACCCCAAGACTCGGCGGTTGCGGCTGCATCATCGGGCAAGTCATGGAGTGACATAATCAACTGGGTTGCCACACATATTACATTTAACAGTACGTTGGGAGACCGTCTGCAGTACCCCAATGAAACCCTCGCCGTCGGCTCAGGCGTCTGCCGGGAATATTCAGATTTATGCGTAAGTATGTTGCTTTCCCGCGGCTACAATGCCTACTGCGTTTTAGGAAACATCAGTTCAGGTGAGAACCATGTTTGGGTAGCCCTTGAACTGAATGGAAACCTTTACCATTTTGAGCCGCAGGCAACCTGCGCGATGCAACCTAACTCAACCCGGTGGACAAGCGGCTACACCGCTAAATACTTCGTCAACAACACCGACTTCTTTGCCGCGTTGCCTTCGCTGGATCCTCCGACTACGGCTACTTATGACGTTACTGTTGCCGCCACTTCCAACTTGGTCAGCAACAACATCTTTGTCCCCATCACTATGGACGGCATCTTAACAGTCTACACTACACCCTACACTTTTTCAGGTCTCACGGGGGTGCACAACTTTACCCTGCCATATACCGATTCAGCAACCCATTCATTCATACAATGGCAGTACCTGTCAGCATCCGTGAAATACTTCACGACAGTAAACGCCTCAGCAAGCAGCACGTTTACAGCAACATACAGCACACCCACATATACCGGCGCACTTCCGCCGTCACTACTGAGGATACTGATAACGCCTAACGACCCAGCGGTTATTACAGCGGCATCCGGCAAGAGTTGGAGCCAGATTATTGACTACGTTTCATCGATTCCGGCTGTTAGTCACATAAGCAATTACCCTGTGCAGTATCCAAATCAAACCCTCAGCAGCGGCCGCGTATTCGCAGACTTTGCGTCGCTGGCCTGCAGTATGCTTCGCGCAAACGGTTACACAGCCTATTTAGCAGGATCTTCAGGCAACATATCGACTGTCTGGGTTGTGGTTTTAGTCAACGGCGCATTTATTCATGTAAACGCCTATTCGCCATGGGCGGCGCAGATCACTAGCTACCAAGCTGACTACTACGTTGACCAAAACGGTCTCTACTCTGCAGGGACTTCAACAGACGTGCCGCCTGCTGATCCAACCCCCACTCCAACACAGCCTCCCACTTCAACGCAGACTCCAACATCAACGACATGCCCCACAACAACGGCTAGCCCAACCACAAAACCGAATCCAACTCAGACACCCTCACCGTTGATTCCGGAAATATCACCGAACATTCTTGTTGCCGTGTTAATTTTTATTTTGACAGTTGTGCTTGTTGGTTCGAGAAGCAAAACCTTGTTTAAGGCGGCAACTTTGCCAGTTGACTTTGCTGGAAAACGTTTCTTTGAGGCATAACACGGTAGGTTCTTTAACAAATTTCCCTCTTTGGTTTTTAGCATAGTAGTTAAACGACGTTTAAGCTATGTCTTCTTTTGAGGAAGTAGAATAGCAAAATTGCAAAAGCAAATGCCACAGTAGCTATTATCAAAAATACAATCGTCGGAGAATACAATTCCTTTCTAATTGAAGATAAATTCTCAAGTTGCGAAAGCTCTGGGGTCTTTTGAAGTAAATAAGTAGGGTTAATTGTTGAGTTTATGGGTTCGTTGCGGAGTGTGCCGTCTATTCCGTTGAAAAGTGTAGGAGAAGGCAAGGGGGATGGTAATGCTTGAACAGTAAAGAATCTGGTGCCAACCTCTATATCGATTCCAGAGGCATCTATTATTCGTAGATTTATTTCGTAGGTTCCCGGGATTGATTCGGTGAAGTTGAATTTCGCAGAGTTAGCGCCCGGCACCTCAACCTTGACTACGCGGCCATCCAGCAGTGCTTGAGGACCTTTGTCAAGCAGGTCTTGAGGGACAAAAATGGTATACCATTGATACCTGTAAGGCTGTACTCCGCCATTAACCACCGCAGTTAACTCAACCTGCTGATTTACGTATGGCGTATACGATCCATCAGTAACTTCAATGAACACTTCAGGCGCCGCAGCAGTACCCTTAACGGTTTGGGTCTCAACAAACGTTGAAGCTAAAAGCGCCAAAACAAGCGCCGCCACAAGAGCAGCTTCTCTTTTCATATATTACACCTGCAGTCAAGAATGTTGTCAGTGGCCTATAGCTCTCCCCCGGGAACGCTCTGTTCTTTTAGGAGAACACCCAGAAAATACACGTGTCTCAATATTCTGCAGCTTATGACAGTAGCTGTATTAGCGCGGCAATCAGCGTAAAGAGAGCCACTATTGCAGCGATTATCTGTACTATACGCCGCTCGGTTAACGGTCGGTGATAAGCTATTATTGTGACAAGGCTCTTTCTGCCGTCGGCACAGAGTTTTTCGCCGTCGAAGGTGACTTTGGCTCTTTTGCGTGTGAAAAAGATTGCGAGGAGTATAATTGACGAATTAAATATGAAGGGCAGAATTGAGATTAACAGGTTAACTTTTAAGTCTGAAATTACGGCGAAAGATGCGATGGTTATTCCTATGGCAAATGACCCTGCGTTTCCCACAAAAATCTTGCCTCTGACGTTGAAATAGGCTAGTGTGAGCCAGAACATTAGTGGTCCCACCATGAGAATATACGATGGGGAAAAAGCCATCAATCCCAAAATAACTATGGCTGGACAAACTGTTTCTAAACCATTCAAGCCGCCAAGCATGTTCACTGCGTTTGTCACTATCATAACGATTAACGGAATAATTATGAAAATGTATGTTTGACCAAAGTCTAGAGTTCCGACTAAGGGTAGCGAAATTGAAGTTCTGATGATACCCAGCTTCGAAAGCTCCAGGGCATAATACATCAGGGGCAACGCTGCGATTAAGGGCATGAAGGCTTTGTAGCGCCATTTCAAATCCATAAAGTCGTCAAGGAGCCCCATGAATCCGCCGAACAAAATGCAGACAGCCAAAGTTAACGCTGCGGAAACGCCGTTCGCTGAAGTGTCTAAGCCTAAATTGAAAACTTTATTCGAGAAGTAAATCGAAAAAAGATAAACGGTTGTGGTTAGGACAAAAAGAACGCCTAACCCGTTGGGGATTAAAGGTCGACCAGGTTTGTGTTGGTCTGGAACCTTTGGGAACACCACAGTGGTTTCCTGCTATCCAGTTTATGATGATGGCGGTGTTATGCCGTGGTCGGCGTCGTATTGTGCCCAGTTGATTGAGTAGATTGCGACTAGTGGAATCAGGTTGCCGTATGCGTTTGGTGCTGCGTCAACTCCTGCGATGTGTGCTACTTGGAAGTATGTTGGCACTGTGGTTGTTTGGTCTGGTGTAATGGTGAATGATTGTCCGGTGCTTATTGTGTTGCAGTACTGTACTTCTGCCTGATTCATCAATTCAAAGACTGTGCAGTTTAAGCCTTGGTCGTTCCACACCCACGCGTTGGTTTGTGCGTTAGTGCTGCCGAATGTGTTTTCATTAGTCCATGCTGTGCTAGGAGTCATGAAGCCTTCCTGTAGCAGTCTTGGCTCATCTTGACCTGAAATTCTTGCCATCCAAACCCATTTGCCTTCATCACCATATCCAGCTGGACTTGCAGTGTATGTTGTGCTGCTTTGTTGAGTGATCTTTAGGACGGTGAAGACAGCTATGTATTTGACGTGGTTTTGACCATAGGCGGAGAGCATCTGCATCGATTGGGTTTCGTTGCCCATGAATATGAAGCCTACGTTGGCGATTTGTGTGGCGTTTTCTGTAGTGTTATCCGCTAAGCTGGTTACGTTTCCAAGGTCGCTTAACCAGTTTCCGTAATCCCACCACATGACGACAGCGTTGGTTGATTGAACGTTTGTCTTCATCCAGCCTACTGCATCAAGCCATGCGCCCACTGGTGCATTTAGGCCTGATCCGCCCAACGGGAGGCTTGAAGCGCTGATTGCTGTTGGGATGTATGCTTGCTCGATTGCTCTTGGCATTCCGCCTGTTTGTGGTGAAAACGCCAAGTTCGTTACCAGTATCATGAATATTATGAAGACTGCTACGCCGCTGTATTCTTTGCTTACACGTGCCATTCTACGTTTGGATTTGGCAAGAGTTTTTGGTGCTTCCTGGAGCAGAGTGAAGAAGGGCTTGAGTATGCCGATGATGCCTATGGCGGCTATTATCGCGAATACTGGCGCGAAGAGGACTAACAACCGAATCATTGAGGCTGCAAAGTAGAGTGCTGTTGCCGCGAAGAGTATCAGGAAGATGTTTCTGTTAGTTGGGTTACGCATTACAAAGTATAAGCCCATGAGGAAGAATAGGATGCCTATGCCGAATTCGATGTAGATGTTTCCCCATGCTGCAATTCTCTGTTCTGCCACTGAGTTAACGAGTGGTGAAGCAGCCCTGATGAATGGGTCTAAGACTGTGACGAATTTTCCAGTTACGCCTCCGAGTTTATCGGTTAACGCTAGAATGCTTATTCCGCCAACTATTACGACTAATCCAGCGATTACCAGTGAAAGTTTGGTTTTCATGGATATGTTGTTTCGCAGAATCTCAGAAACTATCAGCACGACAAACACTGCGGCTACTGGAAGGATGGCTCCTGAAACTGAGTAGTTAAGTGACACGTAGGGAACTTTTGTTCCGATAAACAATGCCAGACCGAAGGTTAAGCTGTAGTTAACCAACATTCTCGGTGTGTACCGTTTCAAGAGGACTAGGACAAAGACGAACAAGACTGACAGGTCAATCAAGTAGTATGCTGCTCCCCAGCCTGCGATGAAGTAAGCCAGTGCTGCGGCTGAACCTAGCGAGTACAAAAGTGAAGCTCGCAGGGACCTTTTGCTGTCAAGTGACCTTAGGAACAGGAAGATGAATAGGACTAACCCGAGAACACCGGGTACTTCTGTGTCGAAGAATCCAAGAGAACTTCTCTGAAGGAATGAGGGTGCTAACGCGAGGAACAACGCTGAGAGCAACCCGACTGCTTTTCCACCCATGTCTTTGCCGATTAAGTAGAGTATTGTACATGAGATTACAGCTATGAAAGCTGGAACGATAGCGCAGAAAGTCATTAAATCAATTTTTGCGCCGAACAACGACACGAATTGGTAGAGTGCAGCCGCCGTCATGGGTAGAGCTGGCAATGAAGTGGACATGTCTAATCCTGCTGGGTACCATTTCATCATGTTAACCCAGTGGGTTGGCCAGTAAGGGGAAAGTAAACCGTTCTGAACCATGTGTTGAGTGATGCTGAACTGGTAATAAGGGTCAAACTCGTTTAGGAGCGACGTGCCTCCTGAAAGGTTTTCCCAGCGTAATGGTATAATGCGCACTGTGAATGCAACAAACAGAATAACCACTAACGCTGCAAAAGCAATGATTGAACCGTGGCTTACTTGAATTCTTAGTCTGCTAAAAACTGATAAGCCTTTAAGTCGTTCCTTAATACCTTCGCCCACCTTAAGTCATCTCTCTTTTCCAAATGTATATTGCGATTGTACTATTTTACACATTGGCGATTTATTTATGGCTTTCCAACAACCATCAACATTGACTTCGAGTGGTGGAAGCATTAAACACAATGAATTATTTGGAAAAACCAGATTTAACGGGTCTTTGTAACCCAAAAATCATTCTGACTCAGCGTGGAAATAAGTGAAGTAAAAAATGTTTAATCGGTAACAATCACACCTGACTGTGCCGTTACCGATGTAAAATTGTTTTTAATGTTTGCCGATGGGTTTAACTTCTACTTCTAAGGGCATCAAAGACAGTTTTCTGTCGCATTTTGGGCATTTTCCGCCGTGTTGCGTAATAATTTCATCCGGCGGTTTAAGGTCTTTGCCCTCATATAAAACATGTTTACAGCCATGGCAAATGACTCGTTGCGGCATCCAAATCCCCCGCATTAACATAGATATGGATTATTTATTGGTTGCTAACATCTTTAATGCTCAAGTAAACCCTGTGTTTAATGTAAAGGTTTAAACAGCAAACGCGTCTGGAATGTTAAAGCGTGGGCAAAGGGCGTTTGGAAAAATACACATTAATTATCACGGAGAAACCTGATGCTGCAAATCGAATAGCAACGGCGCTCGACGAAGAGGGGAAACCAAAAAAAACCGTCGCTAACGGCGTTCCATACTACCAAGCCTACCGCGATGGCTGCATCGTGGTGGTTCCTGCGTTGGGGCATCTGTACACGATTACGAGTAAACAGAAAGGGCGAGGATACCCAATTTTTGATTACCAATGGGTTCCAAGGTACAAAGCCGAGCGTGGCGCATCAAGGATTCGGGTTTGGCTAAAAGTCATATCTCAACTGGCTAAGGATTCTGATGGGTTTGTGGATGCATGCGACTACGATATTGAAGGCAGCATCATAGGCTACAGCATCCTGAAGTACGCTTGCGATGGCAAAGACACGTCGGCTAAACGCATGAAGTACTCCACCCTCACCAAAGAAGAGCTTTTAGAATCCTACAGCCGCCTTTTGCCCACGTTGGATTTTGCGCAGATACAAGCAGGCTTAACTCGCCACGAAATCGACTGGTTGTACGGCATTAACTTGTCTCGTGCGTTAACTCAGGCAGTCCAGAACAACAGCGGACAGTATGCTACGCTTAGTACTGGCAGAGTGCAGGGGCCCACTCTCAAGTTCCTCGATGCCCGAGAAAAAACCATAAACTGCTTCGTTCCCACACCCTACTGGACATTAACCGCGAAAATAAATGTAAACGGCACAACAGTCGAGGTTGAATACGAGAAACCTCTTGAAAACAAAGCCCAAGTTGCAGCAGTGAAGGCCGCCTGCAAAGTCAAGGAAGGTAAAATAGAAACAGTGGACGTGAAAGAGTTTTTGCAGAGTCCGCCAGTGCCCTTCGACCTTGGCTCCTTGCAGAGTGAAGCCTACCGAATCTTCAAAATCACGCCCATGAAAACCTCAAGCATCGCCCAGCGCCTATACTTGGATGCGTTGATTTCTTATCCGCGAACCAGCAGCCAAAAGCTTCCGCCGTCAATCGGCTACCAAAACATTCTTAAAAAACTTGGAAAAACACTCGCATACGCTAAACAAACAAGGGAACTACTCTCTAAATCGTCCCTAAAGCCTAACGAAGGCAAAAAATACGACCCAGCCCACCCAGCCATCTACCCCACTGGGAACTTGCCTGAAAAATTGTTGGATGCCTCGGAGCGAAACATCTTTGATTTGGTGGTTAAGCGGTTCCTGGCGGTTTTCGGTGAACCCGCAGTTCTTCAAGGCATAACCGTTACCGTAAATATCAATGACAACCCTTTCCACATGAATGCGACTCGCACCTTGATGGAGGGCTGGCTTAAGTTTTACCAGCCGTATGTCCAGTTGAAGAATGCTTCTTTGCCGATGCTAACTAAAGGGCAACCAGTTGGAGTTGAAAAAGTCACCCTGAATAGCCATTTTACCCAGCCGCCCGCTCGGTACAACCCGCGCAGCTTGCTCATGAAGATGGAGAAAGAGGAAATCGGAACAAAAGCCACACGCGCAGCCACCATCCAGACCCTCTACGACCGAAAATACCTATGTGGCACAACTAACCTGTCTGTGAGCGAACTTGGCTTTGAAGTAATCGAAGTCCTCTCAAAATACTGCCCCACAGTGGTTTCTCCAGAGTTTACGCGAAAACTTGAGGGCGAAATGGACCAAATCCAACAGGGCACCCAAACCAAAGAAAACGTATTGCAGAATGCAGTTGAAACCCTAAAACTCGTCACATCTGAACTGAAAGACAACGAAGCCGCCGTAGGCGCCCAGCTAAGCCAGCTTATCCAAAAAACCAGGCTTCAAGAACGAACAGTCGGCGCCTGCACAAAATGCGGGGATGGGAAACTGGTGGTTTTGCGTTCGAAAAAAACTGGTAAACGCTTTGTGGGATGCACAAACTTTTTTGAAGGTAAATGCAACGCGGCTTTTCCGCTACCGCAAACAGGCACCGTTAAACCGTTGAGCGCTGACTGCAAAAGCTGCGGTTCACCAGTGGTGGCGGTTTATTTGAGGGGTAGGCGTCCATGGAAACTGTGCCTTAACCCCGCTTGTCCATCGAAGGGAGAGCGCAAGAAATGACCTGCAAACTTTGCAGAAGAGACGCAAAAGAGAACGGTTTTTGCCAGCTGCATTCGAAGGCGTACAGGAACCTGCAGAAAAAATTCAAAGTTTGGCAAGCAGCATCCGACATATCTTGGAGCCAATACTTGGTGGAGATTCAGAAAAATTCATTAACTGGAGTATGGGCTAAAGAAGTAGCAAAGCACCTAATTGAGGATGGGACAGAAGATGACAAGTAAACTGAAGAAAAGCTCTGATAACGTATCGTTTTCGCTTAGCAGATGGTTCCGAAGAGTCTCAACTCACGCACCTTCAGCCGCCCTAATCACTATTGTTGGGATTTCATACATGATATTTCTCTTCGGCGGCGGATTGTACACTCTCATTAACCATCCTTTACCCTCAGCTTACGTCAACGGAGTATTCTATTTCCTCTATCCAGACATCAGTTCACAATTCGTAGCTGACACACTCATTTCAGTAGTGCTCTACGCGTTGGGATTCGTGGGTTTGCTGTTCGTTTACCAAAGCTCAAAGAGCGCGTATAAACCAAGACAAGCGTACATGATGCTGATTATCGGCGTCACGTTGCTGCTGTTGTCATACGTGTTCTTGGAAGGCTCCATCAACTTCAAACAAACCGGCGGCCAATAGTTTTTTTAGCCGTTTTTATTCGGCTACCCCTTTTTTAAAATTTTTACCACGGATGTTTTTTCAGCTTCATCTTATACGCTAAAAAGTTAGTGAACAAATGAATCGGCGGAGTAATCAACAGCACTGTAACCGCCACTTCCCAACCGATCCCTTCCCATCCGGTTAATGCCAAGGGAATAGAAAACACGACTGCGCCAACCACGAAGTCAATCTGGTCAACGATTGGCAGCAACCCGCCCGGAGCAATGCTTAATCTGCGTTTTATGAATGCGCCTGTTAAATCGCCCAGAAGCGCTCCCAAAGGAATGAGCAGCGCGAACAGCACTGGGAAATTGTTGAAGCCGAAAACCATGCCTTCGATTAACCCCACGCCGATGCCGACGCCCCAGCCGAAGAAGAAACCCCGAAAAGTCTTGTTGTTGCCGAAAATTCGTTTGCCATCCACAAAGTTTCTGCCAAAATCCATCTTCGTTCCGCCTCCAGCAAGCACCGGTGTCCCGTTGGCACAGTAGGCTGGGAAAATAAATTTTAAAGCTTCAACGATTATCAGGGCTATATCCATTGGGTTTCACGGTTCGTCAGTGGATTTCAGTATCTTTTATTCCAGCTTCCCCTATTTGTACATAACACGTAACTTCCTGCATGATTTCCCGTGCCTTCTCCAACACGGCTTTGATTGTTTGGGGGAAATCGGTGGGTTTGAGGGCGATTATGTTGTCGGACCAGAACTTTAGAACCCGCGTTGCAACGGGTCTAACGCTTGTGCTCTGCTCGTTAAAGACGCTGCGTACTTGGCTGGTTATTAAGACTGGGATTTTCTGGATTTTGGTTGTCTGCGCCAAAATCGCCAGTTGCCTGTTTAATTCTCGGTTAACCCCGAATGCTTTAGATTTGCCCGAGGTTTCACAGACTTTGGCGCCGTAGAGCGAGGTGAAGGTGTCGATTACTATTAACCCGACGTTTTTGGTGTAATCGTGGATTTGGTCTATGAGCGCGGTTTGTTCTCTGAAATCTTTGGGTTTAACAAGAATGATTCGTTCAGCAACTTCGTCGAAGCGGTCCTTGGAAATCTGGGATAGTCTTTTGGCGTAGAATGTGTTGTCGCAGTCGACAAAGAGCACCTTGAGGTTTTGGAGGGCGCAGTTGACGCTGCATTGCATGGCAAGGGTTGATTTTCCAGTTTCAGGTTCACCATAAATCATCGTGACCGTTTCTGGTGCGATTCCTCCGCCGATGCTGTTGTCGATGCATTTGCAGCCTGTCGGAATTGTCACCATGCTTTACACGTCAAAGGATTATTAACTGGAAGCTAGTAATGTGTTTTGCACTTAAATCTATAGTTTAAGGTTTCTTTATGAAGGAAAAAGTGGCGGTTGCAACAGTTCAAGGCAAAGCCTACTACCTCATTGTTAACAAACTCCGCGAACAAGAGGTTCCGTTCATCAGTTTGGTTCCTGGAGAATCTGTGCCGCCTAAAATAGAGTTTGTTATAACGACAGAAAAAGAAAAAAACTTGGTAAATCACGGAAAAATACTGGTTTTCTATGGCGAAGCTGAACTGGACGGTTTGGTTGAGCAATTAAAGATTCTTCTTATGGGAAAAACCGCCTATCGGAAAATAATCTTCGGTTTAGACCCTGGTGTAGCGACTGGTTTGGTGGCTATCGCGGATGGAAAAGTTATTGAGGAAGCTAACTGCTTTAGCAGTAAAGAAATAGTTGACAGCATACTCAAAGTATTAAGAAACGTTCACTTTGAAGTTACCAGCGTTTCTGTTAAGATTGGCAACGGCGTTCCAACTTACAAGGATTTGCTCATGGAGCTGGATGGCGCTTTGCCAAGTCGAATAAGTCTGGAAGTTGTCAATGAAGCGGGAACTAACAAACCTTTAAAAGAAAACAAGCGTAGCAGAGGAGTCAGACATATTTCCTCAGCCACACGCATCGCTGGAAGAATAGGAAAAATCGTTCCAAGGAGAAAACAATTTGCAGCACACAATGGAAGCCAATAAAACGATGCTAGTCGATGGTCCAGCGTCAGTGCGGCTTGTCTCGGGAAAAGCTGAAGTCTTCGGCTACCCCATGAAGGAATCCCAGCGTGTTTTGATCCGAGAAGGAAAACGCTTGCCCTTTTTTGTCGATGAAAAAACCACCTTTGAAGTTTCATTGGGCGCCAATTCTGGACTTGCGGAAACCACGGGCAACACTAATCCGCCATCATGGGACAAACCAGTTGAAGCCATCTTAAGTTTGCCCAATCGCCCCGTGGTTGTAATGATTTTAGGCGCTTCCGACTGTGGCAAAAGCAGCCTTTGCACTTATCTTTTAAACAAGTTAATCGATGGGAAAAACAAAGTTGCAGTTTTAGATGGCGACTTGGGTCAATCCGACATAGGTCCATCCGCCACAATAGGTTACGGGCTTTCTTCTAAATGCATATCGGAACTTTACGATTTGAAGTTGAAGAACGCTTTTTTCGTCGGCGTAACCTCGCCCATAAATGCCATATCTAAAACCATCGAAGGCTTGGCCGCTATGAAGGCTGAAATTCTGCAGCAGCAGGCGAATTTTATCTTAGTTAACACTGATGGCTGGGTTAGCGGCGAAGATGCAGTCCAGTATAAGACCGCATTAGTCAACGCACTCAAACCCGATGTTATCGTAGGCGTTCAAGCGCAGGATGAACTTGCACCTTTGGTCGCATGCTTGGAAACTCCAGCGATATTGGTTGAGCCCTCCTTCGCTCTCAAGCAGCGGACACCCGAAAAACGTACGCTTCTACGCGAAATGACTTATTCAAGGTACCTAAAACATGCAAAACTGCAGTGCTACCCAAAGAGCCAAGTTACAATTGAACCCCGCAACGCCATTCCCAAAAATCAGGAACCCGAAAAAGGCATACTTGTTGGCTTGTGCGGTCGTGGAACCAAGTTTTTAGGAATCGGTGTACTGCGTGAGGTTAATCAACTTCGCAAAGCGCTGAAAATTCAAACTGCGGTTTCAGCTAAACCAATGAGGATTCTTATCGGAAAAGTGATTATTGACGAGAAGTTTCAGGAAGTTCCGCCTGAGCTCTAAAGAAGCTGCTGACTTCGGCGGCTAAGACGTCTTTTTTGTCGGGTAACACTTTCATTACGCTGGTTATCCATGATGGCAAAAAGTTTTTGCAGTAGGCAGTGGAGAATCGATAATCCAAAAATACGATGGCGCCTCGGTCCTCGAGGGTTCTTATGGGTCTGCCTGCTGCCTGCGAAGCTTTCTTCATAGCGGGCAAAACATAGCCGTATTCCCGTCCAAACCCTGGAAAACGTTTATCGTAATATTTTATTTGGGCTTCAATTCTTGGCGTCGGCTCAGCATAAGGCACACCGACAACCACCACCGAGTTCATCTGGTTGCCTGGAAAATCCACACCCTCAGAAGTCCTGCCGCCCTGAACACCCAAGAACACGGCGCCGCCCTTGTCGCCGCATGCCTTGAAGTCTTGGACCATTTTTTCGTTGGCTTTAGAAGTCATGCCTTTGCGTTCGTGGAACAGGGGTTTTAAGAGCGCGTTTTCTACGCCTGCATCCAATAGGGAGTTTAGGACTTGGAAGGAGGCGGCGAAGATGCCTGTGTTGGTTGGGGTGCTGTTTACCACTTCGTTTATGCGTTCAACCATGGTCTGGTACATCTGGGGGGTTCTTTTATCCATGGATGTGGACACGCCCAAAGATACCGCTGCGAACACGTGTTCCTTTGGAAACGGCGAGGGCACAACAAACTTCACTGTGCTCTCTGGCAGACGGGTGATTCGTGCGAAAGCTTCCAGCGGCTGAAGCGTCCCCGACATGATGACGTTGGCGTAGGTGGATGAGAAAACGGGTTGCGTAACCTTTGAGGGGTCAAGCGCCACTATCTCAAGTTTAGCGGTCTTGCTGTTTTCCTTAGTATAGTATCGGCTTGCAACATTGATGAATGAGTCATCTTCAATCGTGTCAAACCACTTAAGCAGAAACTCGCTCATCGCGTGAACGTACGAGCGTGGGTTCTTACCGTCAGCCAACAACGCCTTCTTAATTACGGCGCCAGCTTCATGCATATGCTCAAAGAATTCTCTGGGACGAGGGATGCCGCCGTGTTTCTCGATGATTCCAAAGATGATTTTAGGCGAAATGATTTCCTCTCGGCTTATTTTATCGGTGATTTTCTCCACTTCGCCTCGGAAGAAATGCGTAAAATCCTCGATGTCCTTGTGGCCGAACCGTCCAGCCTCCGTCTCCGCTGCCCTCATCACAAACAGGCTGAGGGTGCTGCCTGAAATGCTGACGGCGGTTTCAGGCAAATTATGCGCTTCATCCACGATTAAGATGATTTTCTGCAGTTCCGTTTCTAGGTTTTTCAAAAACGCTGTACGTATCGCGGGGTCGAAGACATAGAGGTAACTGAGTGCAATAACTTTGACATCTGACAATCCGGCTTTGACGAGTTCGTAGGGGCAGACTTCTTTTTTCTTGCATATCCGCTGGATTTCCGAGCCCATGTAGGGGCGGCTGGCAACCTGCTGCACAAGCTGCATGTAATCGTACGTTCGCTCCTCCACGTTGGTGTAGTAGGGACACCTCCCCTTGGCTTTGAGCAGCTCGCAGACTTCCATAAGCGACTTAGAATCGAAAGCGCCTTTTGCGGCGAAGACGTTGAGGCACATTTCATTTCGTCCACGGATGGAGAGCCCTGAAACTTGGTGCTTTCGGAAAACCGCCCTTAACTCTTCGATGACGCGGTCGTGCTGGCGGTGGGTCCTTGCGACGTAGAGAATTTTGAGTTTCTTCTCGATGGCGATTGGCAGCACCGCGGAGAGTGCGGAAATGGTTTTTCCCAAGCCGTTGCTGCCCTCGATTAGAACTGAGCGTCTGGCGGCGACGGCGTTGTAGACGGTCGTGATGAATTCGTCCTGGTGGGGACGTACGCTGTCGTATGGGAAGTACTCTGCGACTTGGCTTGGCAGCTTAATCATAACCCATCCCCACAACTGCTGCACATGTCCAAGTCACCATTTACCCTTCCCCATCCTGAAAATACCGTCACAAGTATGGTTTGCAAACTATAAATACCAATTGCGGGGTCGATATGGTTTTTGTAGACTCTTGAACGAGTAAAAATTGAAAAATAGGCAACACGGGAGCGATGCTAAAAAACAAATATGCCTAAACATCGAAAACCAGAGCCCTGACAAAAAAAAACCTTTCAATTCAACAGCTTTAAAAGCGAAAAAGTCCGCTCTCAACTTTTAATGAACAAATCAGCTATCTTAGCAACGGCTTTAATCCTGCTTATAGCGGTGGCTTTTTTTGGCGAGGCTTTTGCGCGTGTCGATATCGTTGTGAAAAAGGGCGACTGGATGGAATATCAGGTAACTGTTGCTGGTGAACCAGCGCCCATTCATAATATAACTTGGGCAAGATTCGACGTCATGGATGTTGAAGGCACAGTTGTAGCCATAGATTTCCAAACAAAGTTCGCTAACGGCTCTATGTGGCTGGAGCCAAACATCACCCTCAACGTTGCAGTAGGCAGCATAGGTGAAGGCTGCATCATCCCAACCAACTTAACGGTGAGCGATGTCTACCACAGCGAATACGAAGGCAATATAACGTTTACCAACACGCAAAATCTCCAAGTCGGCGGAGCTCAACGAACGGTCCTCAGCGGCATCTCGGACACCATAAACCAAAACACTTACCTTTGGGATAAACAAACTGGAGTTATGGTGCAAGCAACCACATCGCTTCCCGACTGCACCGTGTACACCAAGACAAGCGGCACTAATCTTTGGCAGCCGCAGTTTTTCGGGTTGGATGTTACATTGTTTTACGCTTTGATAGTCATAATGGCTGTTGTTGTGGTGGTTGGGGTTGTTTTGGTGGGTGTGTGGCGTAAGAAAGCCCGTTTGCCTAACAAGCTCAAGTTAATGTAGAATGCCAACTGATGTGGTAGCGCCCACAACCAAACTGCAACCCAAAGCACAGCCAGACAGCAAAAGCCAGATTGCAAAGCAACCCGTTGGTTGTTGTTGTGGCATAGGGGCTTTTCTGTTACAACTACTAATTGGGAAAAGCGGCAAGCAAGCACGAGTAATTCACTCATTTAGCCATGGAAGAATCAACCCCAAACCATCTAAGCACTTCACATCAGGTTTTGCTTTAATAGGAAAGGTTTTTAGTATAGTTATTATATGAGACTGTGAAAAAGTGTATAGTGTAAAGTGAGGTTAACATTATGTCTGTATTTGCAGCACCAGGAGCATATGACCGTGCCATTACCGTTTTCTCGCCTGATGGACGACTCTTCCAAGTAGAATACGCGATGGAACTCGTCAACCGCGGAGCCACCATCATAGGCCTTCAATCCACAGAAGGATTAGTTCTAGGTTCAGAAGAAAACATTGAAGTCCTTGAAGAAGCAGGGTACTCATGGAAAATCTTCCGAGTAGACGACCACATTGGCGCAGCCATAGTCGGCTTAAGTTCCGACGCAAGAATCCTAATTGACCAAGCAAGAATATATGCTCAAAGCAACAAACTAACCTACGACGAACCCATAGACATAGAAGTCGTAACCAAACGCATATGCGACATCCAACAGATGTACACGCAGCATGCAGGTGTACGACCCTTCGGCGTATCAATCATCTTCGGAGGCGTCGACAAAACTGGAACACGGGTCTTCGGCACTCATCCAAGCGGAACCTACAGAGGCTACAAAGCAACTGCACTTGGCGCGGGAAGAGAAACCGTTCTGGGAATCCTAAAAGAAGAATACAAAGAAGACATGACTCTTGATAATTGCATAAAACTTACAGTCAAATGCTTAATTAAAGCCCTTGAAGCACGTCAGTTGCCTCCAAGAATCAAAATCGCAATCATACCAGCAGCAACCCAAAAGATGGAAATGCTAAACGACAATACAGTGGAAGGCTACATCAAAGAGCTGGGCTCAAGCAAGTGACTATCTGATGAGCGAAAAGTTCACAGTCGCGCGCTTAACAAGAGAAAATGAACACTTTGAAATATTAGTTAAGCCGCAGAAAGCGCTCGACTATCGAAACGGCAAAATCACGGGGATAACCGAGGTTTTAGCCGCAGAAATGATTTTTGCCGACGCAAACAAGGGCACCAAAGTTTCTGAAGAAGCCATGAAAAAAGCCTTCAAAACATGTGACCCCCTAAAAATTGCAGATGAAATCCTCAAAAAAGGAACCCTCCAGTTAACAACCGACCAAAGACGCAGAATGGTCGAAGACAAAAAAAGGCAAATTATAGACTTCATTTCTCGCCAAGCTGTTGACCCAAAAACCAATCTTCCGCATCCACCCGCACGCATCGAAAACGCGATGGAGCAGATCCGCTACCCCATAGACCCCTACAAGCCAGTCGAAGAACAAGCCAAAGACATAGTTAAACTGCTAAGACCAATCTTGCCCCTGAAGATTGAGCAGGTTATAGTTGCAGTCAAGATACCCATGGCACACGCAGCAAGGGCGTATGGAACAATCAAGACACTCGGCACCCTCAAACGCGAAGAATGGCGCGGTGACGGTTCATGGTACGGAGAAATAGAGTTACCCGCAGGATCATATGCTTCGCTGATAAACAAACTCGGCGACGTAACAAAGGGTAGTGGAGAAGCAAAAATAATCTTATAGTAATGGAAAAAAATGATAGGTGATTGTATGCCAACATTCTTTGAAAAAAAACAGCTTGTTACGCCCGGAGAAATGCTCGCTGAAGGCGACTATTTACCTGGCGAAAACACGTATGTGGAAGCAGGCAAGATTTATGCCTCAAGGATTGGACTCGTAGACAGTGACAATAAAAAAGTGAACGTTGTTGCATTAAGGGCTTTTTACGTGCCGAAAATGGGCGACATAATCATTGGAACGGTCCTTGAAGTAGGTTTCAACGGTTGGACCGTTGACATTAAAGCACCCTATACAGCAATGCTGCGTGCATCAGACGTTTTGAGCAGACCCTTCAAACCACAAAGCGACGAGTTATCCCAAGTCTTAACTGCAGGCGACTTAATCGTTGCCAAAATCGCAACCTTCGATCGAGCACACGACCCGCAACTTACAGTAGGCGAACCTGGACTGGGAAAAATTACCCGGGGGCAAATCCTTCATGTGACACCCACAAAGATTCCACGCATCATCGGACGCAAAGGCTCAATGATATCCATGATTAAACAGGAAACCAACTGCCAAATAATCTTGGGCTTAAACGGAGTCATCCTAGTCACAGGTAAAACCTTGGATGAAGAAGTACTCGCAATATCCGTGATTCGAAAGATCGAGGAAGAATCCCACACAAGCGGTCTTACTGATCGCATTACACAGTTGCTGAAAGAAAAGAAAATAGTTAAAGTGGAGGAAAATAAAGTTGAATGAAAAACCAGATAAATTAATCGATAAAAAAGGCATTCGCACAGACGGTAGAAAAGCGGATGAACTTCGCTCTGTTAAACTTCAAGTAGGCGTACTCTCACACGCTGACGGATCAGCCTATATTGAACATGGAAAAAACAAGATTTTAGCCGCAGCATTCGGCCCAAGAGAAGTGCATCCAAAACACCTGATGCAAGCAGACCGCATGGTCCTAAAAGTCCGCTATCACATGGCGCCCTTTTCCGTTCAGGAACGAAAATCTCCAGCACCATCAAGAAGAGAAGTTGAACTCTCTAAAGTCATAAAAGAATCCTTAGAGCCAGCCCTATTCCTCGAACTATACCCCAGAACAGGCGTAGATGTATTTATCGAAGTGTTGCAGGCTGACGGAGGAACAAGATGCGCAGCAATCACCGCAGCAGCATTAGCAATCGCAGACGCAGGCGTTCCAATGCGCGACTTAGTCGTAGGATGCGCAGCTGGAAAAATTGACGATACAGTGGTCCTCGACTTATACGATGCAGAAGACAAACTCGGCGCAGCAGACCTTCCAGTCGCTTATATGCCAAGCTTAAACGCAATTACCCTGCTGCAGATGGATGGATCCTTGGAACCCGCTGAATTCGAGAAAGCCGTCGGAATGGCTATCGAAGGATGCAAGAAAATCTACGAAATGCAAAAGGAAGCGTTAAAGACCAAGTACATGGTTGTTAAAGAGGTTGAAGAATAATGTCATCACTCGTAACTAAAGTCAGATCGAAACAGATTGAAATGCTACTTGAAAAAGGCAAACGCCTAGATGACCGCGGTTTACTTGATACACGCGAAATCAAAATCGAACAAGGCGTCATCGAGAAGGCTGAAGGCTCCGCAAGAGTATACCTGGGCAAAACACAGGTTCTAGTCGGCGTAAAAGTCGGACTCGGAGAACCATTCCCCGACACACCAAACGAAGGCGTCTTAACCGTAAATGCAGAACTCGTGCCAGTCGCTTCACCGAACTTTGAACCAGGACCACCAGATGAAAACAGCATCGAACTCGCACGCGTAGTCGACAGAGGCATCAGGGAATCAAAATGCATCGACAACGAAAAACTCTGCATTGCGCCAGGCAAAAAAGTGTTCGTAGTCTTCGTAGACATCTACGTACTCAACCACGATGGAAACCTGATTGACGCATCCGCATTGGCGGCTATGGCTGCATTGATGAACACCAAGATGCCTAACTACGAAGTTAAAGATGGCGAACTAAAAATGAAGCAAGGCTACACACCGCTACCAGTTAAGAGCCACCCAATAACTGTGACCACCGGCAAAATCAGCGGCCACCTGATAGTTGACCCATGGATTGAAGAAGAACAAGTCATGGATTCACGCATAACCTTCGCAACCAAAGAAGACGGATCCATTTGCGCCATACAGAAAGGCGGCTCAGGCTATTTCACACCGCAACAGATTTTAGAAGCATCAAAGATTGCTCTGGACAAAGCAGTAGAACTGCGCAAGAAACTTGATTGGTGAGATAAAAGTTGCCTAAGATGAAGAAAGTTGGTCCAACACGAGGTTTAGGGGTACGTTACGGCTCCACAGTTAGAAAACGCTACATGAAAGTAATGATTGAACTCAAGAAGCCACACAGATGCCCACAATGCGGCTTTAACCGCGTTAAACGCGAAAGCGTCGGCATCTGGAAATGCAAAAAATGCGAGTTCACCTTTGCAGGCGGAGCATACACACCAGTAACAAAGTTGGGTGTTGTGGCCAAACGCGCGGCTAAGGGAGCTCCAGTTGAAGAAACTGCGCAAGCTGTAGCGGCTGTTGAGTCGGCAACTGAAGAAGAAAATACCGAGTAAACCTTTCTTTCCTTTCTTTAATTTTTTGTTTTTTATTTTTTGTTTATTACTTTGAACTTCCTGTCTTAGCATTGGAAATCCTTATGGCTACTGGTGCAAAGGCGACTGTACGCTTAAAATTCAAGACGCAAAAACAAATCAAGACTCTTCTTGACGCTTTAACACCCGAAGCCAACGCGCCAGTAACCAGGCGTGCCACCATAAAATTGGCACAAGACGGCTTATTTCTAGTGCTGACGGTTGAAGCCGACGACACGGTTGCTCTGCGAGCTACACTTAATGCTTACCTGCGATGGATAAACTCCACAATCGATGTTATAGACACGGTTGAAAACGCTTAGTTATAGGTTTATTCTGGTGCCGTTCCAGTAAATCAGGGTGTCGTAGTGTCCTTTGGCATCTGACAATAGTTCTGGGTAATCGCAGACGACATCGAAGTTTGCGCTTTTTTGTTGAATGAGACTGTTTACGTCGTTGTAGATTTTTTGTGTTTGGTTGTCGCCGCCCCATAGTCCCCAGACGCAGTCCACTGGGTTTCGGAAACCAAAACCGTAATCAGTGGGCAGTACGTATGCAGTCTTTACGTTTTTGTAGTCTGCGTTTGACGGCGAATTCTTTGCCACATAATTCGAGAAGTTTTTGATTGCGTCCAAATGCTCCTGTGTTAGGATACCAAGTTTTGCCGTGGCAAGCTTTGGGTAATCAAAAACAACAGCATATTTTGCGCCGTTGTTGTAGGCAAACACCATGTCACTGTACAATTGTGGTGCTGGCTCAATGTAGGGTGAACCTGTAAAGTTGCTGTAAGTCCAAGTTACGATGGTGCCCCAATCCTTGTTGCTTGCCCTCGCTGCACCCCTGACCCGCGCCACCTGTTGTTCTCTGCTGTTGTTCCAGCCGAACTCAGCCAAAACTGCATCCTACCCCACCTTGTAATCGAACCAGTACAAGCCATAGTCAGCCGTCACCACAGTTGCGCATGTGTTCTGGTAGTACTGCACGGGTTCTTTTAGTACGTTGACGTATTGGGAGGCGGCGTCGGTGTAGCTGGATGCGTTTTTGACTTCTTGGTATCTGCTGTGGTCCAGTTGGTCTCCTCCAGGTTCATCCCACCTGTAAACAGCCAGAAACTTGTTGCCGTACTTCTGCTGGGCGCTTGAAACCCATTGTGCAGGAGTATAATCTTGCCAGCTTGCGTATTGAGATATGTTGGTAAATAACACGATGAAGTGGAGCCCTGAGTTGTAGATGTAGTCGCAGCTCATGTTTAGCAGGGTTTGGTTTATGGTGACTTCTGGCAGCCCAAAAACGACTAGGTTAGTGTAGTTTTTACTTCGTCGACGACGGCGGTGAAGTCGCCATAGTCTCCGTACGCTATTTCAACGCCATAGTAGAAGTCCCGTTTAGGCTGGGTGTCGGAGTTAAAGTTGACTGTTAACAGGAAGGAAGAAAGCACGATTACCACTAAAACCGCGGTTAACAGAACCAACACTTTCTTGTTTACGTGCTTGGGGACGCTTGGGCTCATGCCAGAATATATGGTTTGGTTGGGGAATAGAGCTTTGTTAAAACATCGTTTTCACTTGAACTTTAATTTGAAGACAAGAATAATCACGGCTTGAACGAAAGCTAAAGAGTTTGCAATGATAATTGGAAAATCATTCACTAACAACCCGTAGATAAACCACAAGAGGACTCCGCCGCCGAAGAGCGCGAACATGCTTGTGGAGATGTCTTTGGTGGATTTGGTTTTCCAAACTTTGATGAGTTGTGGCAGAAGCGAAACTGTGGTGAATAGGGCGGCGATTAAGCCGATGACTGTTATGGCGTCCATGGGAGGTTTCTTGTTTAGGAGTGGTATATAGGTTTTTGATTAACCCGCGTTTATTTGTATGTAACTTGTGTTTTTGTCCAGATTTTGTTCTAGTCTGCGCCTGTTTTTGTCCGTGGGGTCTTATAAGCAAAGGTGGACACTCAAGGGTTATGACAAGCGTCATAGCTTGGAGTGCTCCAAAACCGTTTCACAACCGTTTAACCCAACAATCATACCACCCCAAGACTATGACTAAAACAAATAGGAGAAAACAAAAATGAAAACATCCAAAATAGCAACAATCATAATAATCGCAGCGTTAGGCGCCACCTTAATCGGTGCATCAGCCCTCGCTTATCTTGGAACAAGGGCAACACCAACAGCCACAACAGGCACCTATGGAAATTATCCAGCTGGCATGATGAATGGGTACCAAACATACCCATCAACAACCACAACAACGCCACCTACCCAAACCGTAACAACTGAAATACCCCCAAACGACGCAGCCACAATCGCACGAACATACCTCAACCAAACTGGAAACCCAAACCTCGCAGTCAAAACCGTCCAAGAATACACTAACACCTACTATGTGCAAATCGTTGAAAAAGACACAGGCATAGGAGCATTCGAACTCGCAGTCGACAAGTACACTGGAGCACTCGTTCCGATGCAGGGACCCACTATGATGTGGGACACCAAATATGGAGTCACCGGAACCAGTACAATGATGGGTTACCTCGCGACTGGTTACAGCGGCACGGGCGGCATGATGGGAGGCACCGGCATGATGAACTGGCTCAGAGGCACACCAACAACAGCAATGCCAATCAGCCTAAGCCAAGCACAAACCACCGCACAGCAATACCTCAACACAAACTACCCCGGAACCACAGCCGGCACAGCAACAACATACTACGGATACTACACGATGCAGGTCATGGGCAGCAACGGAAACGTAGTGGGTATGGTTGGAATCAACGGCGCAACGGGGCAAGTCATGGATTATACGTGGTGCGGTAACTTTATGCGCCAAATAATCCTTAGCTAACCAACCCAATAACTCCCTTTCTTTTAACCGCTCGGCACTTTTTGTTTCAGTTAAACTACGGTTTTGCAGCCAAGTTTTGGAATTAAAAATAGTAAACCTATCGTATCCATACTGAATAAGACGGACTCCAACTCAAGGGAAGGTTTAAATAAATACCGCCATATTTCGTATATGCTTTAAAGTTAAAAAACGGATGAAAACTTAGCATGTCACAGCAGGAATATCGCTATATACTTCGTATAATGGGTACAGACGTTCAAGGTACCTTAAAGAATTCTTACGCCGTAGCGCAAGTCAAAGGAGTAAGTCACGCTCTGTCAAACGCCATACTCAAGAAGGCAGGCGTAAACCCAGACCTACGTGTAGGCTTCATAACAGAGTCCGACATCTCAAAAATCGAAGATGTCATAAAGGACCCGGCAAAATACGGCATTCCAAGCTGGATGTTTAACCGACGAAAAGACACGGACACCGGCAAAGACCAGCACGTTTTGAGCGCTGATTTAGCATTCAAAATCAAAACTGACATTGACCAAGCCAAAGAAATCAGGTCTTGGCGTGGATATCGCCATGCTTATAGCTTGAAAGTACGTGGTCAAAGAACAAAAACCACTGGAAGAGCAGGCAAAGCTTTAGGAGTTAAGAAGAAGACCCTGATGCAGAAGCCCGGTGGAGCACCCGCAGAGGGAGGCAAATAAACATGGGAGATCCGAAGAAACAGCGTAAGAAATTTGATACTCCACGTTTCAGGTGGCGAAAGGACGTTCTCCAAGAAGAACTTAAACTCTTGGGGCAATTCGGTTTAAGAAACAAACATGAACTCTGGCGCCACAAAACAGCTCTGTCCAAAAGCAGGAGCATCGCTAGATCACTCGTCAGCAAAATCCCTGAAGAAAGAGCAAAAATGGAAAATGAATTACTCTCACAGCTCAAAAAGAAAGGCATTCTGCAAGAAACCGCAGTGCTTGACAACGTGCTTGACTTAACCATCGAAGACATACTGGAACGCAGATTGCAAACAATCGTTTTCCGCAAGGGCTTAGCAAGAACCGTCTCACAATCACGCCAGCTAATCACACACGGACACATAACAATCGACGGACGCCGAGTAACCATTCCCGGTTACATAGTACCAAAAGAGGTTGAAGCAAAAATAATCTATTCACCCGAAAGCGCAATAGCAACTCCAGAACACGCATTACGCGTAGGATTAACAGTGGTCGCTAAACAAGTTGAAGCTAGACCACCTCAAAGAGGCCGCAGAGGCGGACGCGGAGGCGGCAGATTCTGAGCGCTCCTAACAACAAACGCAACGAGAAGTGGGCAATCGTCCACATCTTCAGCAGCTACAACAACACCCTAATCCACATCACTGATATTTCAGGCGCAGAAACCATCGCCCGCACCACAGGCGGAATGTTCGTCAAAGCAGACCGCATGGAATCTTCACCCTACGCAGCCATGCGAGCATCCACCGCAGCAGCAGAACAAGCACGCGACAAAGGAATAACAGCCATACACATCAAAGTTCGAGCTCCAGGCGGCGCAGGACCCAGAACACCTGGACCAGGCGCACAAGCAGCCATCCGAGCATTAGCCAGATTTGGCTTCAAAATCGAACGCATCGAAGAAGTCACACCAATACCCCACGACGGAACAAGAAGGCCCGGTGGCAGAAGAGGCAGAAGAGTCTAATCTGCAATTTCCCTTCTTTATTGACAGAAAAATTGAAATAATGCACTGATATTTCCTATTGAACGCACAGCTACCCGAGTAACTTATTTGGAGTGTCCTAGCAAGTGAAAATTGAAGTCCTTGAAAAAAATGATATCAACCTTCGCATAATCGTTAGAGATGCGGACGTGCCTTTAATGAACGCCTTAAGGCGCTTAGCACTTGCTGAGGTTCCATGCATTGCAATCGAAGAAGTTGTCATGATAGAAAACTCCTCAATTCTACAAGACGAGATAATCGCCCACAGACTGGGACTCACTCCACTCAAAACTGATTTAGACGCCTACAACCTTCCTGAAGAATGCGAATGCAAAAGTGAATTCGGCTGCGCACAATGCAGAGTAACCCTAACACTTGACGCAGAAGCAAAGGATGGAACAAGAACTGTCTATTCAGGAGAAATCGTTTCTGAAAACCCCGAAATTATCCCGGTTTCAGATAAAATCCCAATCATTAAACTCGCAAAAAATCAGAAACTAAAACTTGAAGCCTACGCAAGGCTCGGAATAGGCAAAACCCACGCAAAATGGCAGCCTGTTTCCATGTGTGCATACAAGTACTACCCAAAAGTTACCCCTCCAACTGAGAAATGCCCTGACTGCTCAAAATGCGTCGACATCTGTCCAAAGAAAGTTCTCGCCATAAAAGACGAGAAAGTCGAGGTACGAGACCTTCTGGCCTGTAACCTATGCATGGACTGCGTCAAGGCTTGCCCAAAAAAACCAGCGGCGCTCACGGTAGACTGGGAAAAGAACGCTTTCGTCATGAGTATCGAATCTACAGGCGCACTTCCACCCGAACGAGTCCTTAAAGAAGCCACTAAACTATTAGCTAAACAACTAAACGAGTTTGAAGAACAAATAAAGGCTGAACCACAATGAGAGAAACTAAAACTACAAACCCACAATTAACCGCTCTTATTTTTCATCTGAAGAAGGAAAGCAGAGACAAACAAGCACCCATCTGGCTAGACGTCGCTGACCACTTAGCTCGACCACGCACACAACGAGTCGTTGTAAACTTGAGCAAACTAAGCAGACACACAAAGAAAGCTGACGTAGTGATTGTTCCAGGCAAAGTCTTAGGCACAGGTACCATAGACCACGCGGTAACAGTCGCTTCATTCGACATCTCAGCCACAGCAAAAGCCAAGCTTGACGCAGTCAAAGCAAAACACATCACAATCCTAGAGTTGCTGGAGAAAAACCCTAAGGGTTCAAACGTAAAAATTATTCGGTGAGAAAAATGGAAACAACAAAATCCACAATAACATTCGTGAACGCTGAAGGCTTAATTGTCGGTCGAATGTGCAGCAAAGTTGCCAAACGACTGTTAAACGGAGAAGAAGTAATCATACTAAACTCTGAGAAAGCCGTGTTCTCTGGCAAAAAGAAAAGCAAAGTGCTAGAAGCACACATCTTCCTCGAAGTAGGAGCCCCAGAACGTGGACCATTCCATTACAGAAGACCCGACCGTTTCCTAAAAAAAACCGTACGAGGAATGGTTCCATACAGGCTTCCTAAAGGCAAAAACGCCTACAAACGGCTCAAAGTGTTCATGGGTGTCCCCATTGAATACAAAAATGAAACTATGATAACGTTCGATGAAGCCCAATCAGCAAAATTGAAAGGGCCGCACTTCACCCTCGGCGAGTTGGCGAAGGAAATCGGATGGAACAACAGGATGGAATAAACATGCCCGCAAAAAAAGTCTTAGTCGTTAGTGGAAAAAGAAAAACCGCTGTTGCACGCGCCGTAGTTAAACAAGGCGTTGGCAGAGTAAGAATTAACAGGACTCCGATTGAAATTTACGAACCTGACATTGCTAAAGCAAAAATCATGGAGCCCCTTCTGCAGGCAGGCGCAGACGTTTGGCAGCAACTCGACATGGATGTTAAAACCAGCGGCGGCGGCTACATGGGACAGGCAGAAGCAGCACGCATGGCAATCTCAAACGCACTCCTCAAATGGACCAAGAGCACTCACTTACGCACTGTGTTTAGCGAATACGACCGAACAATGATTGCCGGCGACAGCAGAACTAAAGAAACCAAGAAAGTCGGCGGAGCAGGCGCACGGTCTAAAGAACAGAAAAGCTACAGATAAGGAGAACAAAGAACACTATGATTATTCCCGTAAGATGCTTCACTTGCGGCAAACTCGTCGGAGACCGATGGGACGAGTTCACACGACGCATAAAGACAGGCGAAAACGCCAGTGATGTGCTGGACAGCTTGGGATTGAAGCGATACTGCTGCAGACGAATGCTGCTCTCCAACGTAGAAATCATCGATGAAGTTCTGCGGTTCTATGAAGAAGCTGAGAAACGCAAAGAAGCCCGCAACTTCTACTAAACTTTTCTTTTCTAAATTTTTATTTTTAATTATATCGCAAAGGGAAATAATTCTCCAGAAATCTCAAAATTGTTAGATTTGAACATAATCGTTCCTTTTAGGAAGTACCGTTTTTGAACGCGGCATATTTGGATCTGAGGGGTGTGCAGTATTCTGTTTTTGGGTGGTTTGTTGCTTTTTTTCTGTTACTCTAAGTTGCCCGTTAGGAAAGTTAAACCGTAAAGAAAATACAAAACTGAATTGTGCAC
>Ga0114951_10000336_pt1 | contig 67928 bp, 48 predicted proteins | sample AM7aDNAmetaG_FD_88677 | JGI IMG/M metagenome (GOLD analysis project Ga0114951, IMG submission 88677) | Freshwater microbial communities from Finland to study Microbial Dark Matter (Phase II) - AM7a DNA metaG | ecosystem: Environmental > Aquatic > Freshwater > Lake | place: Finland: Lake Alinen...
CACCCGTTTCGGACTCACCCGAAAAAGTGGTAACTTTCAGACCGAAATCGCTGGAAACTTTGCTCCGAAATCACTGGTAACTTATTCCCGAAACGCCTGGTAACGTTCCCCCGAAATACGCAGTTTGATCACCTTTTGGAAGGTCAAACAGCCAGGCGAGGAGATTAAAGAACTGCCGTTGCTGCCAATGTCCGAGGTAAAGAAGACCGTCAAGGGATCAGGTGGCAAATAACAAATAATGGGGCGGATTGATGTAGTTGCAGGAATCCAAAACAGAAACACTGACTAAATGAAAACTCGATTTGCTCGTTTGTCGAAAGCGGTGGTTGTGCTGGCGTTGTTGTCTTCTCTGTTGGTCCAGGGAACGGGAACGGCAGCGGCGGCCGGCGTTTTTGCCGGCAAACTTCAGCATCTGGTTGATGAGAACATCATGGCGGGCGCGGTGATGCTGGTTGGAGACAAGGACAAGGTGTTCGATGTCGAGGCGGTCGGCTACTCCGATCTGGCGGCAAAAAAGCCCATGAAGACGGACGATCTGTTCTGGATCGCCTCCATGTCGAAGCCGATCACCGCCGCCGCGCTGTTGATGCTGGTGGACGAAGGGCGGGTGAAGCTGAACGACCCGGTGGAAAAATACATCCCCGAGTTCAAGACACTCAAGGTGGCCAAGCCGGACAAAACCCTCGTGCCCCCCAGTCATCCGATCACCATACGCGAAATCCTCTCCCACACGAGCGGCATGGGTTTCCTCAACGCGAAGGACAAACACATCATTGATTCGGCGCCGTTGGCTGAGTCCATCCAGAATGACCTCCTCGAACCCCTTCTGTTCGATCCAGGCACCGGCTACAAATATTCCAACGAGGGGATTGATACGGCGGGCCGAATTATTGAGATCGTGAGCGGAATGCCATACGAAAAATTCCTGCAAGAGCGATTGTTTTTGCCGCTGGGAATGAAGGACACGACGTTTTTCCCCTCGGCAGCCCAGTTGCAGCGGCTGGCCAAGAGCTACAAAACGAAGAAGGACAAGAGCGGGTTGGAGGAGGCGCAAATCGGATACCTCAAATATCCGCTGGACGGGCCGGGACGTTATCCTGCCCCGGGTGGCGGTCTGTTCTCCACCGCGCAAGACGTAGCGTGTTTCTGTCAGATGCTGGCCAATGGCGGGACGTTTAAGGGGAAGGTCTATCTCTCGAAGGAAACCGTCCACGAGATGACGATCAAACAGACCGGCCCCCTGGTAAAGGACAACTACGGTTTGGGAATTACCGCGCAGGATGGAAGTAACTTTGGTCACGGCGGGGCCTACAAGACCAACATGACTGTTGATCATGGCCAGATTCGGGTCTTTCTCGTGCAGCAGGCCAGTGCGTGGGCCAAGGGAGATCCACAGGGTGAATTCATAGCGGAAGCCAAAAGGATTTATCCGCCTGTTGCCGCGGCACTGGACAGCTCAACCAAACCATAGGACTGGAGACGAATTCAACGAGAGGCAGCAGTTCAGAGTACCGCCGTTTTTACTTGCCTAGCCGCGAAATTCCTCGAATATTCTCCGTAACAAGACGTGACAGTTCGCATGTGGAATTGGCGATTGGGGCGCGTTGGCCGGTTTTGTAAGTCCGAACAGACACGCGTATAAGGCTTGGGTGTCTTGGTTCAAGTTCTGCTGGGCGCGCCAGTTGTTATATTAAGGGAAAACCATGGCTCTCGCACCAAACGCTCAAGTGCTAAAAAAACCAGTTGATCGGGTCGTGGGGGTGTTTGCGGAGACGTTCGGCCTGGCGCGCACCGTTACCACCGGCATCATTCTCCTGGTCGTCTTCGTGGCGATGTCCGTGACTTGCTTTCTTCTGATGTCACCACCACCCAACGTCATTACCATGACGGCTGGTCCCAAAGACAGCATCTTCACCATGAACGCCGAGAAATACGCGGTGATCTTGGAGAGCAAGGGCGTGAAATTGAACATCCTGCCGTCCGAGGGGTCCTTGGAAAACCTCAAGCGCTTGAGCGACCCTGCCTTCCGCGTGGACATAGGGTTTGTCCAAGGCGGTGTGACCAACTCGGTGACGACAGACAAGCTGGTCTCGCTGGGGAGCATTTCGTATCAACCGCTGCTGGTTTTTTGTCGCAGCGACAAACCGTTGACGCTGATTTCCGAACTGACCGGCAAGCGGCTGGCCGTCGGGCCGGAAGGCAGCGGCACCCGGTCGCTGGCGTTGACATTGCTCGAAGCCAACGGCATCAAACCCGGCGGCTCGACAACGTTGGTGGACCTGGAGGGGAAAGCCGCGTCCAAGGCGCTACAGGAGGGCAGTATTGACGCCGCGTTTTTGATGGGGGAATCCGCCTCGCGCGACGTCATGCGTACCTTGTTGCGAACCGAAGGAATCCATCTGCTGGATTTTTCACAGGCCGATGCTTACACGCGTCGCATCACTTATTTGAATAAGCTGGTTTTGCCCCGGGGATCCATTGAATTTGGCAAAGACCTCCCCCCGCACGATCTCAATCTGATCGGCCCGACGGTCGAAATCATCGCCCGACCAAGTCTGCATCCGGCGTTGTCAGACCTGCTGCTGGAGGCGGCGCGCGAGGTGCATGGACACGCGACCGTGTTGCAACGGCAAGGCGAGTTTCCGGCCCCGCTGGAACACGATTTCCGCATCAGTGAAGACGCGAGCCGTTTCTACAAATCGGGCAAGAGCTTGTTGTATCGCTGGCTTCCTTTCTGGATGGCCAGTCTTGTGAACCGCATCATCGTGGTGTTTGTGCCCATGATTCTGGTGGTGATTCCCGGTTTGCGAATCATTCCCAAGATGTATCGGTGGCAGGTCCAGCGGCGCATTTACCGGTGGTATGGAGAACTGCTGGTGCTCGAACGGAGTTTGTTGGCGCGCATGGAGCCGGGAAAGCGGCAGGAATTGATTCAACGGCTCGACCAGATCGAGCAAGCGGTCAACAAAATGAAAGTGCCGTCGTCCTTCGCCGACCAGTTCTACGGACTCCGCGGCCACATCAATTTTGTTCGCGACCGGCTCGCGGATCGTCCGTAGTCACACCGGGACCGGGTGGAGCCCTGAGCTGCCGGCGGCATTTCAGTTTTTGCTCGAGGGAAGAACCTTGCCGCTGGCGTCCAGAGTGAGCGACTGTTTTTTGTCCCCTTGCTTCAACTCCACGAGATAGGAAATCTCATCCTCTTCTTTAAGGCGGGTGATGTCTGCTTGTCCGCCCTGTCCCAACAGCGTCTGGATGGCATTCCGCACTGCCGCCGGCGTGTCCGACAACGCCACTGGCTCTTCCTCGGAGAACAGAACACCGTTGGAATCCACCGTCAGGGAGCGCGACTTCCCGCCTTTGGTTATTTCCACTTCGTAAACAACGTCGCCTTCGTCGGTCGTCCGGTAAATGTCGGCGAGTTGTCCGCCGCGCAGCTGGGATTGAATCGTCTGTTGGACGACGGCGGGCGCCTCATTGAGGAACACCTCCATGTTGATCAGATCGCCGCCGTCGCTCACCGTGAAGTTACGGGTCCGGCCATCCTTGTCCATCTTGACGTCGTACACCAGTTTGCCTTCCTCGGTGTTCTTTTCGATCTCCAGCAGTTTTCCGCTGCCGACCTCGGCGCGAACGGTCTTTTGCACAGCCTCCGGCGTTTCGCTGAGAAGCGTCTTGAGGCCAAAAAGCTCGCCGCTGGCATTCACCGTGAAGTCGCGGGTGGCGCCGCCTTTGGTCATTTCCACTTCGTAAACCGTCTCGCCGTCCTCGGTGATCCGATTGATTTCCCTCAGGCTGCCTTTGCCCACCTGGGCCTTGATGGTTTCCTTGACCGCAGGCGGTGTCTCGTCCAGGAACACTTGCATGGTGAGTAGCTGGCCGTCGGCACTCACGGTAAAGTTGCGCGTCCTTCGGCCCCGGACCAGCTCGACATCGTATATGGTTTTTCCGGCGTCGCGGGTCTTGCTGATGTCCGTCACCTTCCCGTCGGCCGCCGCCGCCAGGATGGTCTTCTGGACCCCATACGGCGTTTCATCCAGAAACACCTGGATGTCCACCAATTCCCCCGTGGCCGCCACGGTGAACTCGCGTGTCCTGCCGTTGCGGTTCATCTCGACCTCGAAAACAATGGCGCCGTCTTCGACACTCCTGTGAATGTCCAGCAACTCTCCCTCGCCGATCTCCGCGAAGATCGTCCTCTGCACGGCGGCCGGAAAACGCGCCAACACTTTGGCCGCCATGGGCTGGATGGCATTGCTACAGATGGGCGCGAATGCCCATGTCAAAAAACAAGCGACCAGGGCCGGTTTCAAAACAAATTTCATCGTCGTCCTGTGGTGGTCAGTTGCTGGTTGGTGCCATCAGAGTTTGCCGCCGACGCCAGGAGTGACAGGAGAACCCGCAGTGGGGTTCGCGCCCGGACTCGGCGACGCGCGGTGGTTCTAACGATGATGGTGATGATGCCGGTGGTGATGCCGGTGATGAGGCCGGTGGTGGTGATGCCGATGATGATGCGTTGCCGACGTTGCAGCCGGCGGTTTCGGCGCCGGCGGCGTAACGGTTTGGCTTTGCGCCGCCAGCGGCGAAAGAAGCAGGGCGGCCGCGAACAGATGAACAATGAACTTTTTCATGGACGTAATATAGATTGAGGTTGAACGACGCACACCCCATGAAACCCGCACCAGCTTTTCGGCCGGGCGCCCGAGTTGTGGTTTCAAGTTGGATGTCATCATCCAGTTAATCGCGGCCCATCGTGGAATCTTTCAGAGAAAGTGATCGTTCTCTTCAACGCGGCTGATCCACACGGCGGCCGGCCAAAAATTTAGAGATTGCCATCGGCCTTGTCCATGGAAATTGAACCCGGAAACCGAAGTTGTGCCGTTCGAGCCGGATGGCGGGCGGCATGTTTCAAGCCGTGCAAATAGGGATTGGTTCGGCGCCGGGAAAAATGTTAACGTTTTTTGATAACAACATGGCTGCGGAAAAACAACCGGACGAATTCATCCCGACTCGCGCGAGTTTGCTGAACCGGATGAAAGACTGGGAAGACCAGGACAGCTGGAACCAGTTTTTTCACATCTACCGCAGGCTCATCCTCGCTACGGCACGCAAGGCCGGGCTGACGGAACAGGAATCCGAGGAGGTCCTTCAGGAGACGGTCCTCTCCGTGGCCAAGACCATCAAGGAATTCCAATACGACCGCGACCGCTGCCGCTTCAAAACGTGGCTGCAACACCTGACCCGCCGGCGCATCGCGGACCAGTTTCGTAAACGGCCGCGCGAGCAAGCCGCCAGCGCCATGCGATCCGGCGAGACCTCCGCCACCGATCCGATCGAGCGCGTGGCCGACCCCGGCGGTCAGAACATCGAGACCGTTTGGGAAGAGGAATGGCAGCAAAAAATCCTCGACGCGGCAGTGGAGCGCGTGAAAGGCCGTGTGGACGCGGAGCAATACCAGATTTTCGACTTTTATGTGTTGCGGAAAATGCCGCCCGGAGAAGTCGCCGCCGCGCTCGGCGTCAGCATTGGACAGGTCTATCTCGTCAAACACCGGGTTTCCAGTTTGGTCAAAAAAGAAGTCAAACTTCTTGAGACCAAGATGGGTTGATGCCGCCTGCCGCGAGCGACTCGTTGAACCATGAATCAAGCCCCACCGGAACCAACGCCACCAACAGGCGATGATTCCGTTTCCTCCCGCAAGGTGATCCATTGGGCGGACACTCCTCCCGCGAACTTCGACTACGAACTGCTGCGCCGGGTGGGCCACGGTGGTTATGGCGAAGTCTGGCTCGTGCGCGACGCGACCGGCCAGCTTCGCGCCTGCAAGGTGGTCTATCGCGACAGCTTCGGCAACGACCGCCCCTACGAGCGCGAATACGTCGGCATCCGCAAATTCGAACCGGTCTCCCGCGCCAGCGACAGCCAGATCAGCATCTTCCAGGTCGGTCGCCGCGACGACGAGGGATATTTTTACTACATCAAGGAACTGGCCGACGACGCCAACACCGGCGGGGAAGTGCATCCGGACCTCTACGTTCCCAAAACGCTCAAGAGCGAGTTGCGCCGCCGCGGACGGTTGCCCGCCGACGAGTGCCTTCGGCTCGGACTCTCTCTTAGCGCCGCCGTGGACAACCTGCACCGCAACGGGCTGATCCACCGCGACATCAAACCGGCCAACATCATTTTCACCAACGGCGTCCCCAAGCTTGCCGACATCGGCCTAGTCACGGAGTCGGACCTGACCATTTCGTATGTCGGCACTGAAGGCGACATCCCCCCGGAAGGCCCGACCTCGCCGCAGGCGGACATTTACAGCCTCGGCAAGGTGCTCTACGAAATCAGCACCGGCAAGGATTGCATGAGCTTCCCCGAACTGCCCACCAATTTCGGCGCGTTGGCGAACCGCGAGCAATTGCTGGAGCTCAACGCGGTGGTGGCAAAGGCGTGCCACCGCGACATTCGCGCGCGTTACACGTCGGCGCAGGCACTGCACGCCGACCTGGAACTGCTGCTCCGCGGAAAATCCGTTCGCAAAACGCGCCTCCGCAAACGCCGGCTGACGCTGGCGGCGAAAGCCGTGGCGGTTCTGGCGCTGCTCGGCGTGCTGGCGGAGGGCGTGATTTATGTTCGCCATCGCCTCGTGAATCTGACGCCCGCGATGTTGGGCGCGAGCAAGCGCCCGCTGCCCGATGCCGGCCTTCTGGCGCAAAGCGAAGCAGCCGTCATGGAAAAGTGCCGCAAACAATTGGCCGGCGCCGACGACGAAGCCAGACTTTCGCTCGCCAAGGAATTGCTGGAACGGAGCACGGCCGCCGAGGATCCGGTCGCGCAGTTGGCCGGCCTGCGCGTCGCCGGCGTGCTGGCCATGGAGGCGCAGGATTTTGCCGCGGTCAGGGAGGTGTGCGCGAGGATCGCCGACCGGTTCGTGGCGGATGCCTCGCAGGTGAAACTGGACATGCTCGCCAAGGCCGGCGGGCGCGCGGCCACGCCCAAAGGCAGCGCGGATTTGGCGGAGTTTTGCGTCGCCAGCGGCTTCGAGGCGATTGCCGGCGACGACTACGCCAGCGCGGCCCAATTTGCGGCGCGCGCGACGCCCGCCGCGCAAGCCTCCGCGCTGCCCCACATTGTTCGGGAAGCCGCGTTTCTTGACTCGGAAGCGGCCCGCTGTCAGCGCGAATACGAAACCGTGAAACCGTTCGCGGAAACTTTGCGCCAGCATCCGGACGATCCGGCGGCCAGCCTACAGGTTGGAAGATTCCTCTGCTTCGCGAAGAACGATTGGGAAACCGGTCTGCCGATGATGGCGCGCGGCAACGACGCCGCGCTCAAACCGGTGCTGGACGGTGAACTCAGGAAACCGGCCGAGCTTCGCGAACAACTGGCCATCGGCGACTTGTGGTGGAACCTCGCCGCGCCGGCCGCCGAACCGGATCGGTCCCGTTTCCCACAGCGGGCGCGGTATTGGTATTTGAAGGCGCTCGCCAACTTGAGCGAGCCGGAGAAAAACAAGGTCCGGCGGCAAGTGGCAGACCGCATCCTGGTGACGCCGCCCGTCAGCAGTGAGCTGCGCATTTTCTCCCGCGTCGAAGGCGGCGAGGAAATTGACATCTTTTCGGACGCGATCCGCTGGACGAGCAGCCGCGGCTCGCAAGGCAACCGCATCAACGATGTGCCGGTGGACAACCTCAAGCGCGGCGGCTCGAAAATCATCAAGAACAGCGGCGCCACGCGCTTGTTTCCGGAGGGCGTGGATTTCCTGACGGCGCAGTTGACCTTCAGCCACAAGTTCAAACGGCGGGGCAAGGCGCTGCTGGAAGTCATCGCCGAGGATCACGTCCGTGTGCGGCTGGAGCAATCCGCCGGTCTCTCCGATCTTGAAGTGACCGTCACATTTGGCAATCCTCCCTGAACCGCCGTGCGCGTCATGTGAGATGAGGATTGAACACGCGGACGCGGCATGATAAAGACCCCATTCAAGGATTAGCGGCGGCGAATGTCAATAATACGACTATGAAAGGCATACCGATTCTTCACGTCGAGGCCAACTGCATCGCGCGGGCGTGGGAGCTTTCTCTCATCGAACTGCACAAAAACGGATGCAACGTCAAAACCGAATACGACAAGCCGACCGACCCGCCGAGCAAGGACGCGACGATGATCATCGCCGTCAACGAGCCGCTCTCGGAGCCGATGATCCACATGGATTTCCCCGGCGGCCCCGTCGAGCTTCAGGAATACGTCATGGAGGTGCTCGAAGGCATCAAGGACCATCTCGTGCGCGACCCGAACGACCCGAAGGACACGCGCTGGGAATACACCTACCACCAGCGGCTGTTCGGCTACAACGCGCCGGGACTCAAGCCGGTGGACCAGATTGAGACCGTCTGCCGCAAGCTCGCCAAGACGCCGCACACGCGTCGCGCGCAGGCGGTGACGTGGAAGGTGTGGGAGGACAACGACTGCTACGATCCCGCCTGCCTCCAAAGCATCTGGTGCCGCATCCTCGAGGAGGAGGCCGACCAGCCCGTGCTGAGCATGAACGTCCGCTTCCGCTCCAACGACGCCTACAAGGCCGCGTTCATGAACATCTTCGCGCTCGTGCAGTTGCAGAAGAAAATCGCCGCGCGCGTCTCCGAACTGTCCGGCCGCGAGGTGGCCGTGGGCCGCTACTGCCACATGGCCGACAGCTACCACATCTACGGCTCCTACTTCCGCGAGTTCGAGGGCCGCTTCCTCGGCGCGCTCCAGAAACGCGAGTTTGAGCAGCGCACCCTGCGCTACGACGACGTGAAGGACATGATGGAAGAAGCGCGCCCCATGCTGCTGGAGAAGGCGAAGAATATGTGACGATTTTTCGGTAGCGGCAAATAGTGCAGCCGCAAACTTCAGCGGGCTGTGTTAATCATGAGTTTCGAAATAATACTTGTAGCCGCTTGTGGTTTTTGTCAGGGGTTCTTGGGATTTCCGACAATTATGTTCGCTCCGAAGCTTGCGCTGCTTGTGGCAGACATTTGGGCAATTGATTGGAAGGAAAGACGGATATCTAATTCATTTTGCCTGCTCGTAATACTCTTATTTGCCGCCTTGGCCCATGGAGCGGTTGCAACAGCAACAATGGAACTTGCCAAAAACCATCATACATCAATACCACCGGGCAAAATTTGGGCTTTGTTTATACCTATCGGCGTAATTAGTTATTGCTTGGTGCCCGGTATCGAATGGCGTATTCGCAAGTTTTTTAAGAAGAGTTCGAGCCAAAAAACGGACGATAAAGAACAGAAATAAAACTCCGCTATGGCGGCCGCCATCGCCGGCATCGGCGGGTCGTCCGGTGGTGTCATCGAACCCTCTCATTTGGGTTCGTTCGGTTCCGATCCCCCGTCAACCATTGCTATATCGTTTTCAAATAACCTGCGAGTTTGCAGCTTATTGCAGCCGAATCGCGTTTTTCTCTATTTGGGTTCGTTTCGCAAAAAAGTGTATTCTCACCGGACCTCCAGGCGGACCGGAATGTTCGTATTTCTGCGGAAAAACGATGTTTTCCGGTTCTGAATGCGGCCATCATTTGGGTTCGTTTTGCACGGCTTTTCGCGCCGGCAGAACCGTTTCCCGCAACAGGACTTGGGCGAAAAAACACGCGGACAGGTTGCAAGAAGCACTGAAAGTCTGTAGCCGCCGACGTGAGGAGGCGGAATCGTTCATCCAGCGCGGCCATTCGTGCTGCCACAAACCTTCCGATGCAGCCGGGCAACGAGGTGGACGACCTCCGGGCGCGATAGCCGTTGAGAAGCGAAAGCATGAAGCTTGAGCCAAGCGTCTCGCTTTTCAAGCGCTCATCTTTCCCTGGCCTGTAGCCATCGCGCCCGGAGGTCGCGATCCACCTTGCCGCTCCAGTCATCGCGCAATTGCAATCCACAACGGGTTTCATACAGTCGGATTCACCGGTTCGGGTCGGATTGGGTCGGATTCAGTCGGATCGAACCGGATTGATTGCGCAGTTTCGCGCACCGCTTCGTCGCCTTCCGACTTCTGACTTCTCCTTTCCGTCCTCTCTCTTCAACCATCTGCTATCTCCCAGCTCCCATCTGCCTGCTGTCCTCCGTCCTTCCGACTTCCGACTTCTGACTTCCGACTTCCGACTTCTGACTTCTGACTTCCGACTTCTGACTTCTGACTTCTGACTTCTGACTTCTGACTTCTGACTTCTGTTTCCGCCTTTCATCGTCGGGCGCAAAGTATAGATATTTTCTCTATCATGTCAAGTGAAATTTACTTCCATTTCCGCGGCTCGTCACCCCCGCCAACAGCGCGGCTTCTCTGTTACCGTATTCCACGCGCCGGCGCTCGCTCGTGATGGGGCCAACTCCTAGGGGCGTGTTGGCCCCATGAACGCATCACTGTGCGGGGCCGTCCCGCCGAGGTGAACCAAAGATTTGTGCGTTGACGGGCCGGCGCTTCGGCCTACGATGTGCGGCGTGTTCGTATTCGGCGCAAGGAACGGTCGAGGATTGGCATGAAGATCGTGTGGTTGATCCTGAAAGAAATCCGCTATAGGTGGCTGGCCTTCCTGTTGGCGATGGTTTCCGTGGCGGTCGCCATCGCCGGCGTTGGCGGCGTGCTGACGGCGCTGGCCTGCTATGACGCGCGCACGGAGCAACTGGCCCAGCAGCGCCAGAAGGACATGGAGGGCGCGATGAGCCGGTTGCAGGAGGATTTCCGCAAGCTCACGTTGAAGATGGGATTCACCACCGTGCTCGTGAGCGCGCAGGAGAACATGGCGGAGATGTTTGCCCGCGGCTACGCGGCCACGTCCATGCCGGAGGAATACGGCGACCGCCTGGCCCGGCGCAAACCGACGACCCTCAACCACGTGTTGCCCACCTTGCAGCATCACATGGAGTGGCCGGAACAGGGAAACATCCCGGTGAAGTTAATCGGCGTGAAGGGCGAGGTGTATGTCCAAAGCAAAAACCAGGTCCCGCTGCTGCAAGCGGTGCCGGAAGGCGGGGCGGTGATCGGACAGCAGTTGCAGAAACAGTTCGGACTGAAGGCGGGCGATGCGATTGTGTTCCACGGCCACAAGCTGACCGTTGCCGGCGTGCGGACGCGGGAAGGCGGGCCGGACGATGTGGGGCTTTGGGTGACGCTGCCGCTGGCGCAGGCGGTTTTGAACATGCCGGGCCAGATCAATGAAATCCTGGCGGTGGAGTGCATGTGCCCGGGCGACCGGGTGGCGGTGATCCTGAAGGAGATACGCGCCGTCCTGCCGGACGTGCAGGTTTTTGAATTCACCAAAGTGGCCGGCGCGCGATCCGAAGCGCGGCAGCGGGTGGTGGAGGTGGCGGCGGCGGCGGCGAAAGCGGAGCGGGAAAGCCGCGACGCCGGCAGGCGCGAGAAGGAACTTCTGGCGCGCGTGGTGGCGCCACTGATGGTCGGCGGCGCGCTGGTCTGGGTCGGGTTTCTGATGTGGACCAATGTGCGCGACCGCCGGGCGGAGATCGGAATCTTCGGCGCGCTGGGTCTCCGCTCCTCGCAGGTCGCCTGGCTGTTTCTCGGCAAAGCGGTGGTCATCGGCCTGGCCGGCGCGGCGATCGGATACCCGCTCGGCATCCATTGGGGCCGACAATGGGCCGGAGAAAGCGCGGGACAGTTGAGCGTCTCGCTGGCCGGTGTGCCGATGGGAGCGGCGTTGTTCGTGGGCGGACTGGCGCTGGTGCTGGCGGCCACCGCCGTGCCGGCGCTCCTGGCCGCGCGGCAGGACCCGGCCGACATGTTGCGGGAGGAGTGAACGGTTTCATGCTGCGCATCGAACAAATCAGCAAGACGTTTCATGGCGCGAGCGGCCCGGTCCACGCGGTGGCGGGCGTGTCCGTCGAGTTGCAGCCCGGCGAATGCGTCGCCATCCACGGCCCCAGCGGTTGCGGAAAATCCACGCTGCTGCTGATGGCCGGGGGATTGCTGACACCCGATGCCGGCCGCGTCATGGTGGACGGGACCGATCTCTACCGGATGAGTGACAACGAACGCGCCGCGTTCCGGGCGCGGCACATCGGGTTTGTGTTCCAGCGGTTTCATCTCGTGCCGTATCTGAACGTGCTGGATAACGTGCTGGCGGCGACCGTGGCGCAGGAGATCCCTCGCGCACGGGAATGCGCCCTGGAATTGGTGGAACGATTTGGCCTGACGCCGCGCGCCCGGCACTATCCCTCGCAGTTGAGCACCGGCGAGCGGCAACGAGTCGCGCTGGCCCGCGCCCTGTTGGTCCAACCCAAACTGATTCTGGCGGACGAGCCGACCGGCAATCTCGATCCGGAGAGCGGCGCGCGCGTGCTGACGGCGCTGGCGGAGGCCGCGAAGGCGGGCGTCGCGGTAGTACTGGTGACGCACGATGCGGAAGCGGCGAAATTTGCCAGCCGCACCGTCCGGATGCGTCAGGGACAGTTGAGCGATGGGGTCACCGCGTGAGGGCGTGTTGCCCAAATCGTTCTAGCCGCGGAGCGGCGTCAGATAGTAGCCCACGGCGCGAGCCGTGGGTCTCGTGACGCAATAAGAAAGCCCCGGCAGGGGCGAAAGAAATCAATCAACAAAGCGTTTGGGCAACACGCCCCTGACACTCGACGCAAGGCACTGGCAAAAAAGCTCGCGAGACTGAAACAACAATTCTCAAGAACCGGGAGTTGACCCCATTTCCGAAGCGGTTATTTCTCCGATAACATCTCGACCAGCATCGTGTCCTCACGGACCTGGTCGATCGTGTTCTTACGGACCTGGTCGGCGTTGTGTTTCGAGAAGACACCGACACAGAGGCCGTCCTTCGGTTTCAGCTTCGGGATGACGTAATTGAACGCCTCCTCCGGCGCCAATCGTCCCGCAGCGAGCACCTTGAAGGCAATGACCGGTTTTTCGATTTGTGCGATCGTCTTCAACGCAGCCTCGCGCCGCTCCGGCGAATAATCTTCCGGCATGTACAGGCATTGACAGTAGAAATCCGTCGGGATGCCGCGTCGTTCTGCTTCGAGGTGCGTGGTCGGAGAATGCGACGCCATCCCGGCTGGCACACCGAGCGATTTGATGTGCTCGATCCAATCCTTCACCACGTCCCACTTGCCGGCGCGGACTTGCCGGTCAATCGCGTCGCCCGGCACCGAGATCGCGGCGGCGCCTTTCCGCACCGACTCGGTCATGTTCGCCTTCATCCTGTCGGGGCTGACGACATTCTGCACGATCCAAGTCGGCAGCTTCCCGCCCTTGGCCTTATACTCCGTCCACAAATCCACCATCGGCGGATCGCCCGGCATCCAGATGGCGGTCACGCCGTTGGCGAACGCCTCATCCAGCACCTCCATCACTTTTTCCCTCGTGAAGAACGCCGTCATCTCGTCGCTTTCCTTCTTCGAGGCGTGGGCGACCCCGAAGAACGGGTTGCTTCCAAGCAACATCCTGCCAACCTTCAATTTACCAAGCGAGATCATGGGCATCGCCGGTGATTTCGCCGCGACGGCAATGCGCGGCAATGAAAGGGAGGCAGTCAAGGCAGCAGCTTGTGCGAGAAACGTTCGACGAGAGAACGTGTGCCTCATGCGGTCATCAAGCCACAGCGCCCCATCCCGGTCAAGCCATTGCTGGGCGAGTCGTCGGGTCAACTTCTGACAATTGACAAACCTCGGTTTCAGCCCGCGAGGTCCTTGCCGGTGGAGGTGACGGTGAGCTTGCCGTGCTTGACGCCTTTGGCGGCGATGAGCTGGTCGGCGATGGATTTGATGGCGGCGGCCTTGCCGCGGACCAGCAGCACCTCCATGCAGTTGTCGTGGTCGAGATGCGCGTGGACGGTGGAGATGATGACGTTCTCGTGATCGTGCTGGATGTCCGTCAGCAACGCCTGAAGGTGGCGCTTGTGGTGGTCGTAGAGGAGCGTGATCGTGCCGGCGATCTCCTGGTCGCCGCGTTGCTGCTGGTGCTCGACAAGCTGGGCGCGGACCATGTCGGCAATGGCGAGCGACCGGTTGGTGTAGCCCTTCTCGCGCGTCATCGCGTCGAGGTTGCGGAGGAGCTGCTTGTTCAGCGAAACACTGAAACGGCTGACGCCGTTATGGTGGGATCGTTTCATGGTGTTACGGTTGAAGGAGAGCGTAATACAAAGCTGCGGCGGGTCAAGCGCGGTTCGCACAGGCGGTGCGGAAGGAGATGGCAGATGGGAGTCGGGAGATGGGCTGCTGCAAAAACGCCGCAACCGCGCAACGCATTCCTGGGAGAGTTCTGGTTTCGAATCCGCCTGTTGGTGTCCCGCCTTTAGGCGGTCTTTTTTTGAACCAGACCGGCTGAAGCCGGGGGACGCCAACGTCGGCGAAGAGATGGTTTTCAAATGAGGACACTACTCATTCTGGACAAATGAGGCAGCGTGTTCCAAATTGCAACGGAGTCGCCATGAACACGCACCAACCGCACATGAAACACATCTCCCATCTCCTGACGGCCGCCATCGTTGCTCTTCTGCTGTGCCTCCCGCTCGGTGTCACAGCCGCGGAGGGCGGGCACGCCGACGCCGCGCCGCAAGTCGCCCCCGCCGAAGCTCTCGCGCGTCTCCAGGCCGGCAACCAGCGGTTTGTCGCCAGCGAGCTTCTGCATCCGCACCAGACGGCCCATCGGCGGACGGAACTGGCAAATAGCCAGCACCCTTTCGCCATCGTGCTCGGCTGCGCCGACTCGCGAACGTCGCCGGAGGTGGTTTTCGATCAAGGCTTGGGTGACATCTTTGTCGTCCGCGTCGCGGGCAACGTGCTCAATGACGAAACGGTGGGGAGCATCGAATACGCGGTCGAGCATCTTGGGGCGCGGCTCATCGTCGTGCTCGGCCACCAGCGTTGCGGCGCGGTCAAGGCCGCCCGGGAGACCCTCGCCGCCAAGGCCGAGGCGCCGGGACATGTCCAGTCGCTGGTCAAGGCCCTCCAGCCCGCCGTGGAAGCGACCGGCGGCGCGGATGTTGAAGCCACCGCCAAGGCCAACGTCCTGAACGTGGTCCATGCGCTGCGGGATTCCGCGCCCATTCTCAAGCAGATGGTCGCCACAGGTGCGGTCTCCGTGGTTGGCGCGCACTACAACCTCGACACCGGCGCGGTGGAGTTCTTCAAGGACGCACCCGCGAAATAACCCTCACCGTCCCATCATGTCGGTCGCGATGCCGATGGCGGTGGTGGGTCCGGCTTGAGGCAGCTCGACCAGGATGCGGTTGGCCAGGTCGGCGACCAGCTTCTTGTCGTCGGGCGTCGCATGCTGGCCTTTCAGCCAGATCAGCTTCTTCGGCTCGCGCGCCCGGTCGAACAATTTCTGCGCCGCCTCCGCCGGCATCCAGTCGTCGGCCTTGCCATTGAGCATCGTCAGCGGCCGCGGCGCGATGCGCTCGATGTAGCGGACCGGCTCGATGGGCTTGAACAACCACTCGCCGATCCGCCCCGCCGTTGCGGCGGAGCCGGGCAGCTTGAGCCGTCGCGCGTTCATCTCGATCAACCGGCCGATATTCGCGCCGGCCTGGATCAGCACGACGTGGGAAAACTGGTTCTGATCGTCCGCCGCGGCCGCCGCCGCGCAAATGAAGGCGCCCTCACCAATGCCGGCCAGCACGACGCGCTCCTTGTTCACCATCGGCTGCGCCGCCACAAAATCCCCCGCGAGCAGGACGCTGGAGACCATGTGCATCGCCGCCTCGCGCGCCGCCCACACCGAACGGGCCGTCGTCACGTTGTTGGAAAAATCGAGCTTCACCGACTGCGGATAATCGAGAGCCATCACCATCATGTTTTTCTGCGGCGGCAACGTATCCACCACCTTGCGTCCCGTCTCCATGCCCGCCACCAGGATCACCGCCGGCCACGAACCGCGTTTCCCGGACGACGACTCGGGAACGCTGGCGCGGCACATGACGTTCCGCCCCGTGTCGCTGCCCAGTTCCACGTCATACATCGCTATTTCATTCTCGGAGACCATGTTGGTGACGGGCGCGCTGATGAGTTTGCCCTTGTAGGCGCGGAACAGCGGCGTCCAGTCGCCCGCGTCGTAAAAAGCCAGTCCCCCGGCCGCCAGCAGCACGAACACAGCAACGATGATCAGCATCCACTTCAAAAACTTCATTCCACATTTTCCTTCCCAAGATATTTCCGCTCCCGCGTGTCCACGCGGATGATTTCGTCCGGCCCGATGAACAACGGCACCATGATCTCCAGCCCGCCTTCGAGTTTCGCTGTTTTGTAAGCCGCCTGCGAGCCGCCTTTCTGCGGCGTCGCGGTTTCCACCACCTTCAACGCCACGTGGTCCGGCAGCACGATGTCGAGCAGCTTGCCCTCAAGGAACATCGCCTTGTATTCCTCGTTTTCCTTCAGGAACCACCGCCGTTCGCCGACCAACTCGACTGTCATATCCAGTTCGTCGAACGTCTCCGCGTCGAGAAACACAAACTCGTTGCCCTGGTGGTAACTGAACTGCACCGGCCGCGTTTCCAGGTCCGCCGCCGGCACGCGCTCGTTGTCGGCAAACAGCCGCTCCACGACCCGCCCGGTCTTCAGGTTCCGCATCCGCGCGTGCATCTTCGGCTTGGCCTGCGCCGCACCGGACGAATGACAGTGCTCGATCACGTGCGGCGCGCCGTCCAGCATCAACGCCGTGCCGCGTTTGAACTCCGAAGGCAGAATTGTTTGCATGGTCGCCTCCGCACAGAAACCATTACCCCAGCAGTATGCCACATCCGCCGGTTCTGACAAGTGGCGGATGGAACCGCCTCCGCTGGCGGCAAACAGCGCGCGCGGCGACGGTTGCGGCGCAAGCCGAAATTTTGTTGACCACCGCGTGGTCATGGAGCAAACTACTCGATGACTGGAAGCTGGGTGCTTGGTGTGTGGCGCAGGCGGACGACGGCAGTTAATTTCAAGAGGTCATCATGCGATTTTTATCAGGAGTGTTTGGGCGAACCAACGGGCTGTCTCTACTGGCGGTTGTGTGCGCGCTGACGATGCCGGGCGCGGCGCAGGCGGGATTCGATTACGACGAAAGGGGCAATGCGTTTGTCACCGGGCAGGCTCTTGTTTCTTTCAAGCAGGGAACATCCCTGCTCACCATCAAATCCATCCTCGCGAAATACGGTGCAGACCCCAGCAGCATTCAATTCGTAGACCCGCAAACGGCGGTGGTCAATTTCGACCAGAGAAAGGACGTGCTGAGTTTCTGCCAGCAAATAGGCGCGTCCAGCTGGGCAAACGCGGCTGCTCCCAATCACGTGGGTTATGTTTACTCTAGTCCCAACGACCCGCTCTACCCCTATCAGTGGGGCTTGGCGGCGCCGGGCGCCAAAACCGGCGCGGATTTCGTGGGCGCGTGGACTTATGTGCAGAATTATAATAACTTGCGCACCGGAACGAAGGTCGCGGTCATTGATACCGGCTTGGACCTTCGGAATGTGGATTTTGGATCTTTCCCCTCTGATGCCTCATTTCTGCCTTTCAATTCCAATATTTATGCGCGGATGACCTTCACCAACGCCACGCCGTTTGCTGTGCCACAACTGAATCCGCCCACGTCCGGTTTCGCGCCCGGCGCTCCGTGGGATGATTTTGGCCACGGCACTCACGTGGCCGGCATCATTGCAGCCAAAACGGGCGATAACACCGGCGTGGCTGGAGGAGCGGGAGCCTCGATTCTTTACCCGCTGAAAGTTGCTGACCGATCAGGCACTTATACGGAAGCCAATCTTGCCGCTGCCATCCGGTTTGCCGCTACCAACGGTTGCCGGGTGATGAACATGAGCCTGGGCGGAAGCCCTGGCACAAACGCCTTTGCGGTCACCAACGCCGTCATGTTCGCCTTGACTCAAACGACGGATACGACCGTGATTCCGAACACAACATTCAAAGGCTGCGTCCTCGTCGCCGCCATGGGCAACACCGGCACCCAGACGCCGCTGGACCCGGCCGAAATTCCGGGTGTGGTCGCCGTTGGAGCGCAAAACCCCGACGGGACCCCTACTTTCTATTCGACCTCGGGCCCGTGGATCACGTTGATCGCGCCCGGCGGCGATGGTGGAGCCGGCGGCGGCGGAGCCACCAATAACTCGGGGCAGATTTTTTCCACGTATCCGCGATACAACGTCTCGATGGGCCCGCCCCTTATTCCCAATCCCGCCTTTACGAATCATTCGTATATGTCCGGCACCTCGATGGCGGCGCCGCACGTGGCGGCGGCGGCGGCCTTGCTGTTGCAGAAGAAACCTTATCTGAGCCAGGCGCAGGTGTGTGCGCAGCTGGCCATGTTCTCCCGGCACGTGGCACCCATCGGGACCCTGACTAACGCAAACGGCTCGACAGTCCAAGTCCCTGATACGGCCTTTGATAACAACAACGGCTATGGCCGTCTCGAAGCCAGCTACTTGCTCGCAGGCAAACAACCCACGGGGAACCCGGGCATCATCACTGGCATTCCACACGTCTTCCCGTTCAGCCCCCGCAATGAGGAAAACTACCCCGCCACGGGCGTGACCTTGCCCACCACGGACCGGACTCAATTTACCGCGACGGGCCTGGATACGATTGATATCGTGAAAGGCAACGCGTCCAACTTCTTCCGGGTGACCATCGTGGACGACCAAGGGGAACACCTCAGGAGCGCGCAAGTCATCGCTCATTTCGTGCTCCTCTATTACCCAGCGCCGTCACCGGGGGTTTATCCATCCGGTTATCCGGGAGAGACCCTCAATGACATCGCGCTGTCTGACTTGGGCACAACCGGCGATCTTCTGAGCAACGATTGCATTTACGCCAACGGCATTTTCATCCCCGGCGATTACTCCAACTGCATCCTCCAGGTGCAATACAAAGTCCAAAACGCCGTCGCCAACAACGGAACCAGCCTGAAACCCAACACCAACAGGGTGGTGAACGTTATAGTAAAGTAGAGGGGCATAGATTTCATCTCCGGCGATCCGGGCGGGTTTTGTTTGCAAACCAACCCGGATCGTCTATTTTTCACCCCAATGAACGGTTCGTCCGGTTCGCTGCTGCGATTGTTTGGCTCCTTGAAAACCGCCGTCGTCACGCTTACCGCGCTGGCGATCACACTGGCTTGGGGCACCTTCTACGAATCCGCCCACGGCACGCCCGCCGCGCAGCGCGACATCTATCACTCGGCTTGGTTCAGCGCGCTGATGGGGCTCCTCGCCATCAACCTCGCCGCCGTCGCGCTGCTCCGCTACCCTTGGAAACGCCATCAGACCGGCCTCGTCGTCACGCATCTCGGCATCATTGTCTTGCTCATCGGCGCGATGATCGGCTTCCAGTTCGGCGTGGACGGCCACATCACGCTGACGGAGGGTGCCAGCACTGATACCGTCGTTTTCGACCAGGAAACCGTGCGCATCGCCAATCCGCAAGGCGCGACGCTTCGTGAAATCCCGCTCGACTTCGAGCGTTCGCCGCTGCCGGCCGGCGGCGCGCGCTACCGGCTCGGCGGCGGGCTGGAACTGGAACTGCAACAAGCTTGCCCCAACACCCGTGAAATGCTCGTCGTCGAACGCAGCGCCGGCCAGCCGAACCCGGCCGCGCATGTGAAGCTCAGCAGCGCCGCGATGGGCGGCAGCGCCACGTTCGACGAATGGCTGTTCGCGCGCGATCCCAGCCGCGCCGAGATCAGCTTCGGCCCCGCCGCGTTGAGGATGGTCGAAGCCCAAAACGCCCAGGAACTGGCCGCGCTGACCGCGCCGCCCGCCAGCGCCGAACCGGACGGCAAGGGCGTGCTCGCGGTGGATGCGGCGGGCAAACACTTCGAGTTCAAGCTGGCCGACGTGCTCGGCAAGAAGACGCCGCTCGGCGCGACCGGCTTCACCGCGGACGTACGCGGTTATTTTCCGGACTTCCGTTTTGACACCGAAACCAAAAAACCGGTCTCCGTCAGCGACCAGCCGAACAATCCCGCGGTGTTGCTTTTCGTGGCCGGCCCGGACACGGAGATCAAGTTCTTCCTCTTCGCCAACCATCCTGGCATGAACATCGCCTCCGCCGTCCGCGCAGAAAAAGGCGGCGAAAAAAACGTGACCGCCAACTACCGCTTTGCGCAGGCGGCGCGCGGCGCGCAACTCATGGTCGTGGCCGGCCCGGGCGATCAGTTGCATTACGTCAGCCGCGGCAGCGACGGCCGTTTCAGGACCGGCGCGCTGACCCAGACGACCGCCATTCAGACCGGCCTTGCCGATTGGGAACTGCATCTGCTCGACTTCGTGCCCGACGCGAAGCCTCGCGTGGAACTGCAGCCTGCGCCCGTGGGGCTGGAGGACGCCGGGCGCTCACCGGCGTTGCGGGTTGCCTTGCGCCAGGACGGGCGCGTCTCGCCGCCGGTGTGGGTGCGCTGGAGCCTGGCCACGCCGCTGACGCTCGGCGACAAGCGCGTGACGGCAAGCTATGGCTGGCTGACGCAGCCACTCGGTTTTACGGTGAAACTGGACAAGTTCCGGGCGAAGCGTTACGAGGGCACCGAGATGCCGGCGGACTTCCGCAGTTACATCACCATCGAGGACAACGCGCATGGCGTCACCGCGCAGCGCGAGGTGTGGATGAACAACCCCGTGACGTATCCGGACGGTTGGCTCGGCGTGCGCGGCTACAAACTCTCCCAAGCCAGCTACCGCGAAGCGCGGGCGGGCGAGCCAAACGAAACCACGCTCGGTGTTGTGTGGGATCCGGGATGGCCGCTGAAGTTCCTCGGCTTCTGGACCATCTGTCTCGGCATCTTCATCATGTATTACATGCGGACTTATTTTTTCAATTCACGCCAGCCGGCAACGCCGTCCGAACCGAAAGCGGGGCGGAACCAGCCTGCCGGCGGCGGCGCGCGATGACCACTTTATGAAACATCGGCTGACAGGAATTCTGATTGGGCTTGTGGCCGCGGCGTGCGCGGCACAGGCGGCGGTGGATTGCACGGCAGCCGGACGGCTCGCCATTCAGGAGGGCGGACGCAAAAAACCATTCGACACGTTCGCCCGCGAGATCGTGCAACGCATCACCGGCAGGACGCGCTTCAACGACCGCGATCCGGTCGAGTTGGTGTTTTCGATCGCGTTCGCGAAGGACGAATCGGAATGGTCCGGCCAGAAAATCATCCGGCTCGGCTACCAACCGTTCAAGGCGCGGCTTGGTCTTCACGAAACGGACAGTTATTTCAGCTACCGCGAACTGGCCGGCAACGCCAAACTCCGCTCGCTCTTCGAGGAACTGGGCAAATCGCAGGGCATGGAGGGCAAGGGCAAGGCCAAGGATCCGCTTCAGGACGAAATCAACGCTCTCGGAAACAAGCTCCATGACATCGAGTCGCTCGTGGACCGCAGCGCGCTCGCGCTGGTGCCGCATCCGAACGACCCCGACGCCGCGTGGATTTCGCCCGACGACGCGGCGAAAATGGCGGGTTACTGGCCAAACGACACGAAGAAAATTCAGGAGCAGTTTCAGGCCGTCGGCAGGGCGTATCAGGAAGGCGACGCAGCGGTGCTGGCGCGCCAATGCGAGGCGTTGGCCGCGCTGCTGCGCCAGTTGAGTCCGAAAGTTTACCCGGACCAGCCGGCGCTGGAGCGGGAGATCACCTACAACCATCTGCGGCCGTTCCGCTGGTCGTGGACATTGCTTCTGCTGTCGTTGCTGGTGCTGGTGATGACGAGCAAACTGCGCCACCCGGTCTTCTACGGGAGCGGCATGGCGCTCTACATCGCCGGCCTCTGCATGTTGATCATCGGTTTCGTCTATCGCTGCCTGATCGCGGGCCGGCCGCCGGTAACCAACATGTATGAATCCGTGATCTGGGTAGGTTTCGGCGCGGCGGCGTTTGCGCTGGTGTTCGAGCTGATCTACCGCTCCCGCTACTTCGCCACGGCGGCGGCGGGTTTTGTCGTGCTCGCACTGTTGCTGGCGGACCAGTTCCCCAATGTGCTTGATCCAAACATCCGGCCGCTGACGCCGGTGCTGCGCGACAACTTCTGGCTCACGACGCACGTGCTGACGATCACTCTCGGTTATGCCGCGTTCGGACTGACCTACGCGCTTGGCCACGTCTCGCTCGCGTTCCATCTCTGGCGGCCGTCGGCGCGTCCGCAACTCGACGCGCTCACGCAATACACCTACCGCGCCATGCAGGTCGGCGTGTTGCTGCTGGCCGCCGGCACGGGCCTTGGCGGGTTGTGGGCGAATTACGCGTGGGGCCGCTTCTGGGGCTGGGACCCGAAGGAGACTTGGTCGCTTATCGCGTTGCTGAGCTACCTCATCGTGCTCCACGGCCGCTACAGCGGCTGGCTGACGACCTTCTCGCTCAACGTCGCCGCGTGCGTCTGTTTCAACGCCGTGCTGATGGCGTGGTATGGTGTCAACTTTGTGCTTGGCACCGGGCTGCACAGCTACGGCTTTGGCAGCGGCGGCCTCGGCTATGTGGCGGCATTCGTCGCGGCGGACATGGCGTTCGTCGCCTTCGCTGCGTGGCGTTTCAAGAACGCTGCCGGCGCAACGCCAGTCTGAACCTCCTGGCGCCGGTACGGAACACCTTCGTAACGAGCATCTTTTCTTCCCGTCGTCCATCGTGACGCGGCAGGGGTGAACGCCGGCTAGGACAATCTTGCTTTGGCAAACAGCCGCCTCGCTTCACGAAGCAGCCGGCGAATCTGGCCGTCGTCCGTTCGTTCACTGAAACCCGCGCGCTGTTTCAACAGGTCGAAACGCAGCCGGCCTGCAAGGCCTTGCCGGCTTGCCTCTCTCTCCGCGCACCAGAGTTTCTGGAGCTGAGCTGTCCGTTCGTCGCAGTTTCTCTCCCTCTTGCCAACCTGTCTCCTGATATCCTGGATCGGATGCGATACCATGTTGCCTCCGCCATTTAAAAGTTGACCGCCCCCTGACCGGCTGGGTTTGCCACCGTCTGCAAACTCAGCGGTCCGTAACCGCGCGCCACACACCGTTCTGACACCGGTATTTGCTTTCGCCAACCACCGCCTCGGCGCCCTCTTCAAACGAGATGGCCAATGATTGCAGGTTCATTTGAATTTTCCCGCCGCCCAACCTGACGAGCGGCAGACCCTCGGTTTCTATGCGGAGAATTTCGCACCCTTTCTTCATTTCCACAAACAGGGTCGGGCCGGCGGAACCCGGGTTGCAGCCCCAAGTTCTCATGTCCGAATGGATTTGGGTCGCGGAGGTGATGCGATACTTCTCGTGCAGTTCAACCAAACGATCCGCGAGACTCTTTCGCATCTGCGAGGAAAGAGCCACGGGCAGCAAACCCAGGCGGTCCAAACGGACGACGACACAAAGGAGTTTCAGCGCGGCCAGATCGTTGATGATGTCCGGACGTAAAGGTCGTGGAGCCGGGTCGTTGGCGGCAACGAGACGGGCACCGGAGGAAAGACGAGCCGTTGGCTCCAAGACGGCTTTGAGATGCACCTGCGGCGCGACGGTGCTCAACTGGACTTTTTCGCCGCTGGGCAACGTCACGGTCCCTTTTCCGCGAATGTAAACGTAGCCGTCCTTCGTAAGAAGAAACGTCAGAGGGTTCAAGGGATCGTTGTCACTCGCGAACACATATCGACCGATGGTGATCTCCCCCATAAACCTGTGGATGCTTCCCTCCGTGCCCGCCGGAAACAGGACGACGTGCCCCCCCGCCCGAACATAATCAAACATGAGATTTCCGTCGCCTTCGTAGAGCGATCCCAGACGAACGCCCTCCGCCAACGCCACGCCGCAGAGCGGGTCGAACTTCTCTTTTTCGAACAGGCGCGGAATCGTTTGCCACACCGCGCCCGCCGAATAGATGGAACTGTAATCCGTACCGGCGCGCTGGAACATGATTCCGGCCTTCGTTTTCAGCATGTTCAACCCGTCGCCATGTCGCAGGGGATAAATCCACTCCAGCACAACGTCCTTGCCGGGCCTGTCGCTGGTGTCCTTGGCAATCGGAAGCTTTCCACTGCCCGCAATACAGATTTTGCCACGCAATGGGCTCGCGCCGATGGGCCGAATATCTGAAATGACGTAGGACCCTTTCGCGCCGTTTTTCGTCAAGGCTTCGACAATCTGCGCTTCGATCACGGGAACCTCGTTGATCGAATTAACCGCATTTTCTCCTGCGCCGCCGATCGGGTCTTCCGCGCCGGCGGCCAAGTTGCAAAACAGCAACGAGGACGCAACCAACAGCAATCCCGCCATCCAACTCTTGTTTTCTTTTCTCATGACAATCTCTCGTCCACGGCCGTTGATTTCAGACGCGACGCTTGTGAATCAAAGCCTGATTCGCACGCCGGCACTCACGCTTTGCAACGAGTAATTCGCGCGGCCCAGCTCCGAGTCGTAGTTGATATAGGTGCTGATGTCTCGCGTCCACCGCGCCGACAGGCCAACGCCCACCACCGCGCTGTCGCGTCCCAGTTGGGGTCCGTAAACGGTGAAGACGTTGCCGGCGCCGTTGGCAAACCGGGAGTCCAGCGCCACGTCACGGTCCAGATACTCGTGCTTCCACCCGAGGCGCAGTTCCGGCGTCAACACAACCTTGCCCACTTCGGTCTGATACATCACATGCGCGCCCAGTTGGGATTGCAACGAGTCCGCGCTCTGCGACTGAATTTGCAGCGGCAGCAGCGAGCCGCTCTCGGTAAAGCTGTTGATGTCCACCCGGGTGTATTGCAACAACGCCTGCGGGCCAAAAGTCCACGGCCCCTTCCGCCAATCGTAGCCGCCGCCCAACAATCCCTCGATCTCGCCGCCATCGGTGTTGCCGGCGGCCATGCTGGTCGTGCCTCCGGCTCCGAGGCCCTGCCGCCGTGTGTCATAACCGCTGTAACCGCCTCCTGCCATGCCCTCCATGTAAAAACCATCGTTGAACCAGACGCTGTAGGCATCAGCCCGGCCGCTGTTGACGGTAATGCGGCCGTCACCCGCCAGGCTGGCCGTGCTATTGGCATAACCAAGCGCCAAACCCACGGCAAGTTGGTCGCTCAACCGGTAGTCCGCGCCGACGGAGAGGCCGCCGCTGGTGACATGATAGCCACTGGCGTTCTGATCTCCATTCACGCCAATGAACTCGCCCGCGCCGCCCACGAATACACCCCAGGGATTATCGGGCGTCTGCCGCCATATGCCCTTGCTATCCGTCGCATGCACATCCGCCGGCTGGGGGGACATAAACTGCGGCACCAAATCGAGCGTGCCGGTCGGATTGTCGAGGTTCAGCCCGCTCGCGCTGAAACCGGTGCTGCCGGCGCGCAAATCGCCCAACCGGTTCATCAAGTTGTAGCCCTGCACGTCCGCGCCGGCGAAGCCGAGGGCGAACATCGAGGTCAATTGCGCCGGCGAAATCAAATCAAACACCCCCGGCAACTGGCTCGTGCCGCCGGGCAGATAGTCCAGCCCGTTGATTACCGCCGTCATTCGCGGATCGTTCGCAGTCGCGTCGAGATTGCGGGCCACGGCTTGCTGGTTTGGCGTCAACGCATAAGGCACGAATGAGTTTTGGGTCCAGGTCAGGATCAAGTCCGAAACGCTCGGATCCGTGGTCAGGTTCGCCTGCAACAATGGACTTGCCGGTATCAGGTTGTTGAAAGAACTGAATCCGCTTCCCGCCAAGCCGCTGGAAACCAGCAGCGTCACTTGATCGAGGTTCTTGGGTTGATAACCGCCCGACTGCACCACTTGCAACGTCCCGCCGTTGATGGTGGCCGCGCCCGTAATGTTGAGTTGCGAAAACTGACCGGCACCGGTGCCGCCCACGGCCAGTTGCAGCGTGCCGCCGCTTTGGTTGTAGCTGCCGCCAATATTCAAAGTCAGCGGATTCACCGCCATCGCTCCACCGACAAGGTAAACGTTGCCAACGCCGAGCGCGGAAGCATTTTGCACCGCCAGCGTGCCGCCGTTGATCAGAGTTCCGACACTGTAAGTATTGGCCGCCGTGAGTGTCAGCGTGCCGGGGCCATTCGCAATCAGCCCATAGCTGCCGCCGCTCTCACCGATGACACCGTTGAGTGTCAGGTTGCCGCTCGTGGTGTTGATCGTGCCGTTGTTCTGCAAAGTCACCGCGTTGTTGAGCGTGTGGGTTAGGCCGTCCTGAACATCCAGCGTGCCGCCGTTCATGATGAGAGTGCCGCTGCCCAGCGCAAAGTCGTTGCCCACCGCCAGCGTGCCGCCGTTAAGAGTGACGCCGCCGCTGTAGGTGTTGGCCGCCATCAGCGTCAGCGTGCCGGAGCCGTTCGCGATCAGCCCATAGCTGCCGCCGCTCTCGCCAATGACACCGTTGAGTGTCAGGTTGCCGCTCGTGGTGTTGATCGTGCCGTTGTTTTGCAAAGTCACCGCGTTGTTGAGCGTGTGGGTCAGGCCGTCCTGAACATCCAGCGTGCCGCCGTTCATGGTGAGCGTGCCGCTGCCCAGCGCGGAGTCGTTGCCCACTGCCAGCGTGCCGCCGTTAAGAGTGGTGCCGCCGCTGTAGGTGTTGGCCGCCGTAAGTGTCAGCGTGAATGGGCCGTTTACGTTCAGTCCATAACCGCCGCCACCATCGCCAATGACGCCCGTGAATGTCAGATTGCCACTGGCGGCATTGACTGTCGCGCTGGCTTGCAGAGTCACAGCGCTGTTGATGGTGACGGGGGAAGACGAATCGTTCTCAATCGTCGGGGTGTTGGCACCACTCGTAATAACCAACGAGCCAGAGGCATCATCGGAATAGGACCCGCTCGCACCGATAAAGAGCCGGTTTGCGGTCACCGTGCCACCGCTCGACAAGGTAAAGCTGCCAGCATTGCCTTGTGTGCCGATTAATATGTCGCCACCCACCGTCAGGCTGCTGCCGCTGCCTTGGACGGAAGCATTTCCAGCACCAGTAGTATCACCCATATAGAGAGTGCTGGCTGTTGCCGCCTCGCCTGCCGACACTTGCGCGGTCCCGCCGTTATTGACAACCGCTGTGTCGGTGGGCAGGGGAAAAGCTCCCAAACTCCAATAGGTGGCCGGGTCGAACCAATCGTTAACGCCACCCGTCCAATAGTTTTGTGCGGCGGCGTCTGTCACAAGAATAAGCGCCAAAAACAACCCTGCCCACATGGCTTTTATCGGGACATTTATATTTATAGTTGAATACATGGCTGAACAGTCGTGCTGCTTCATTGCTCTAGTGCTCCTTTACGTTTAGAGAAAACTGGCGGGGTTCTTTCACAAACCTGATTTTTCTAGTGTGCGTTTATTACGCCTTGCCGCGTTCGGGAGATCGTTTGTGTCCTCGCCGCGATTTCCAACCGTTTCGAATGACAGCAAAAGTAGCCTGCACCAAAACTCAAAGCGTAAATGCAGCGGGATGCGCCACCGCTCAGACAATCAACAAGGTCAGCCACTCCACTATGCAACGCACGGCAAGAGGCGATGTCCGGAGACGCACCATCCCGAATGGGGAATGATTGACCGCCGCTATTATTTGATTTGTTGACACTGTTCATGGAGTTATCCCGAGACTCGCGACCCATCTCCCGGTCTATTCGCCAGGCGGGGGACCGGGATCTGGGCCATGTTGACGGTCGCCCGGGCGGCGCGGGCGGTTCTTTTGAAGCTCGTCGAATTTCTTCTGCTGGTCGGTCGTCAGGAGCGCCTTGATCGCCACGTCTGTGGAAACGCGAAGCTCCTTCAGCTTGGCCATTTTAGCTTCCTTCGACAGCGTCGAGTCTTCCATAATCTCCGTCATCTTCAGGCGCATAATCTCAAAAATGGCCCTAACCTCGGTCTGTTGGTCCGAAGTGAGGCTCAGCGTTGTGGTGAGCATCGCGACGGGATCGCCTCTGCCAGGCCCCCGATGCGGACCGTCGGGTGGTGGCGGCGGAGCCGTTGGGTCCTGTGCAAGGCCCAAGCTTGCGGCACAGGCCAACACAATCGTTGTTTTCAAGATTGTCCTCATGTTGTTGTTTCTTTATCGGTTGTGATACGATTAATTTTTCAAGTCTGTCTTGCTGCATTATTAAACAACGGCAAGATGACAATTCGACTCGTCGCCGCATGACAAATTTGTAATGTGGGCGACGCTTGGTTTTGGCCCTATGCCGCCTTATCCTGTCGTGGTGAAAGTTCTGGTCGTTGAGGACGAGCGAAAGATCGCGGGCTTCATCCGCAAGGGATTGGAGCCGCAGGGATTCAGCGTGGCGCTCTGCGGTCACGGCGATGAAGCCTATGCGCTGGCGCGCTCGCAACCCTTCGACGTGATCGTGTTGGACATCATGCTGCCGGGGCGTGACGGCCTCAGTATTTTGCGCAACCTGAGGGAACAGAAGAGCACGGTGCCCATCATCCTGTTGACTGCGCGCAGCGCGCCGAACGAACGTGTCGAGGGTCTCAACCTGGGCGCGGATGATTATCTGACCAAGCCGTTCTACATTCAGGAACTCGTTGCCCGCATTCACGCGGTGACGCGGCGCGCGTCAGGCGAATCGTTGAGCGTCCTGTGCGCGGGCCGTTTGACGGTGAACTTGATGACGCGGCAGATTACGGTGGGCGGCAAGGCCATCGAAACAACGCCGCGTGAGTTCAGTCTGCTGGAGTATTTTCTACGTTCAGCCGGCCGCGTGCTTACGCGCGCGCAAATATTGGAGCACGTCTGGGGCTACGATTTCGATCCACAAACCAATCTCGTGGACGTAAACGTCCAGCGGCTCCGCAAACAACTCGATCCCGACGGTGTGGATGAGTTCATTGAAACCGTCCGTGGCGTTGGTTATCGCTTCCGCAAGATTCCCTGAATGAAACCCATCTCTTTCACGTTGAAAATCGCTCTGTTATCGCTGCTCCTGTCCGGGACGGTGCTGCTGACCTTCGGATATATTTTCTACTCCGTGGTTTATCACATCGGCTGTCAAAACACTGAGATCGAACAAGCGGCTTACTCCAAAGTCCTCTGGTTGCATACACCCGATTACTGGCCGAAGTTTGAAGCGTCTTTGCGCTTCGCTTTTGGCGATGAAGAAGAACGTCTATTCATTATCAAAGTCTTCGACCGCGATGGCAAAGCGATTCATGCTTCGCCGCATTGGCCGGCAACATTAACCGACAACCTGTTGCCCGCGCCTGGTGATTTCGAGAAACCAAACGTCTCCGCACCGTCGCCTCCAAAACCGCTATGGGGCATTCTGGGATTGAATCCCGATCCGAGCTTGCGACACAATGCTCTGATCGCGTTTTGCGCGCCCATCCTCCACAAGGCGGGCATCCCCTTTGCCAACGCTTTGCGGATACCCAGTTTTGCCACGCTCACCGTCAACGGCACTGTCTGGCGGATTGTCGTGATGGGCAACGAGCAGGTCACCGTGTTTTTCGGTCGAAACATGACCGGACCGCTTGCTGACCTGAAGCAATACCGCAACGCTTTTCTCATCGCCGCATCAATCGCCCTGTTATTGTTATTTGCCGTTGGCTTGCAGCTCGCGCGGCAGGCTTTGCGGCCGGTGCAACTCATCGCCCAGACCGCCAACAATATCACCGTACAGCACCTTTCGCAGCGCGTGCCAAGCATGAGCGCCTCCCCCGAGTTTCAAAACCTGATCCAAGTTATCAATGGCATGTTGGAGCGTTTGGAGCGCAGTTTCCAACAAGCGTCCCGTTTTAGCGCCGATGCCGCGCATGAACTGAATACTCCGCTGACCATCTTGCAGGGCCAGATTGACCACGCAATTCAAAACACGCCCGACGGCTCACCTGAACAACAGACCTACACGGGCTGGCTTCAAGAAGTGCAGCGGCTAAAAACCATCGTTCGCAAATTGTTGTTGCTGGCCCAAGCGGACTCGGGCCATCTGTGCATGACGTTGAGCCGCGTTAATCTCAGCGAACTGGCTGAATCCGCGGCAGACGACCTCCGCGTCATGGCCCCGCAGTTTCCCCTGCGACCGGATATTGCTCGGGATGTTTGGGTGGAGGCTGACGCCGACCTGCTTACCCAACTCTTGCGCAACCTCACCAGCAACGCCGTAAAATTCAATGAAGACCGCGGCCAGATCGAAATCCAGTTGCGGGTGCTGGCGGGCGTTGCCACCTTGACCATCGCCAACACAGGCCAGACGATTCCACCCGAAGACCGTGATCGCTTATTCCATCGTTTCTACCGGGCCGACAAATCCCGCGGCCATCATGTGGATGGTGTCGGCCTTGGTCTGAGTCTTTCACGGGAAATCGCCCGCGCCCATCACGGCGATCTTGTTTTGCAGGGTGATCGCCCCGGATGGATCGTGTTTGTTCTCACGATGCCGAATAGCTTTCGCCTTTCCTAGGCGTTGTTGCCTCAAACGGCGCGGCGGCACGAGAGTGGAAATCGCCGCCTACTCGTATTCATACCCGACTTGGAACGTGACGCGTCCATCGTCGAGTTGGCGGATGTTGGTGATGTGAACGGGGAGGCCGCCGCCGAGTTGCGCGCGGCTGGAGGGCGTGGTGTAAGGCGTGAAAGCGTTGTTGGACGCGCTGGGGAAAGGCACCGAACGCAGATAGACGCGCGGCCCCAGCGGTCCCTCGACGCCGTGCGACTCCTCCAGCAACGGCCGGCCTTGGACGACGCGCCAGATGAGCAGTCCTTCGCCGGGCAGACTCTGGTCGAAGCCCTTGTGGCGGCGGTTCTCCAGCAGGAAATACTCGCTGCCGTCGGGCCGGGCCAGCACTTTGAAACATTCGTTCGTCGAGCCTTCGACCGGAGCAAGAATCAGCTTCTGTTTCACCGTCGGGTCAATGACCGCCGGTTGGAGCCAGCCGAGCTGTTCCTTGCACCACGCACTGAAATGCTGCGGCCGGCCTCCCGTGAGTTGATGCGACATCGCGCACCAATAGCCCAGCCCTTCGGACCCGGGATTCTCCGGTCGCGCGTAGAGATCAGGCAGGCCGAGCAAGTGGCCAAACTCGTGGCCGAACAAACTGACGGAACTCATGAACTGGCCGCCTTCGGGACAGATGACGTAAGCCCACTGCTTGCCGCGATAGCGCGTGTTGCCGCGGTGCGGCCAGTAAAGGCTGTTGCGGCTCACTTGCGGGACGTGGCCGCCGGCGTAGAGAAACAGCAGGCCGTCAAAAGCCGTCAGCGTATTGGTGCCTTCGCGCGCCAGCAGCGCGTCCAGCGCCTCCGTGAAGAATGCCGTCTTGGTCGCCTGCAAAGTCCCCGGCAGGTAGTCGTCGCGTTTTTTTCCAACCTGCACCGGGTCGAAAATCTTCCCATCGAACCTGAACGCGCCGCCGGACATTTCGCGATAGTAGTCGTTCACACTGCCAAAGACCAACTGCCCCGTCGCGTTGGTGCGGTTTGCATACGTGCCGACGCTGAACAACGACTCGTTCCAGTCGTGCGCCGTGATCTTCGGATTGCGCTTCTCGTCGGAAAACTCGACCGTCACCACCGCCAGCCGATACCGGTCCTGTTTCCAGAATTTCTTGTTATACCACGACCGGTCGTCCGAGTCGCCCGCCGGGTCGGCCACCAGCGTGACCGTCTTGTCCATCTGCGTCCCGGCGCGGCGCACCGTCATCGTCACCGAGTCTCCCGGCACTTTGTCCGCCACCATGTCCGCGAAATCCGACGAACGCAGCAAGGGCAGGCCGTTGATTCTTACGATAACGTCGCCCGCCTTCAGCCCCGCCTTTGCCGCCGGCAAACCGGCCGTCGTGCCCAGTACCAGCGCCCCATCGCCTCCTTTGGGATTGCCGAACCGCACGCCGATGACCGCCCGCTGGCCGCTCAGCTTCAGCGGCCGGCTCGTGGCCGCCAGCGTTGCGACAAGCTCCAGCCGCCTGCCGCCGCGCAACACGACCAGCTTCATCTCATCGCCGGGTGATTTGGATTCAAGCAGTTCACGCAACTCCCCGGCATTCGACGGCGAATGGCTGTTGGCTTTGACCAGCACGTCCTGCGCGCGCAAGCCCGCCTTGGCTGCAGGCGAATCCGGTTCGACGTCCGCAATCACCAGTTTCCTGTATTTTCCGACCGCGACGCTCACGCCAAGATAACCCGATTGTCCAACGCTCGCCGTCCGGGCTTTGGCAACGATCTGCGTCGTGACCGCCGTGGCAGCGGTCCGAAACTCCGAAAGGTCCGGCGCTGGCTCTGCCGCCGTCGCGCACGGCAAAAAACATGATGCAACCAGCGAAGCGAGGATGGCCGGCAAACTGAAGCTTCTGGCGTTCATGCCTCGCAGAATAATCGCAAAGCAATGGCCTCGTCGAGATGCAAGCGACTGCCGGCTTGTCATCCACCGCCGGTTGGCAAATAATCCGGCACAAAGGAGAGTTTCATGAACAAACAACACGACTCCGCGAAGGCACTTCTGACCGCTGTCATCGCCACGGTAATGATTCACGCGGCCGGCATCGCCGCAACCGCGCCAAAACAAGGCGCGGAACTCACCGGGGAAACATGGTCGCCGTCGCCGACGGACGCGGTGCTGAAGATCAGCGGCGTTTATCCGCACCTCACTGTCTTCAACCCTCACGGCGAGTGCGGCATGGGCGCCATCGTGCCATGGGCCGGCAAGCTTTGGTTCATCACCTATCCGCCGCACTGTCCCAAAGGCAGCCACGACAAGCTCTATACCGTGGACAATGACTTGAAACTGGAAATCCGTCCGGAAAGCGTCGGCGGCACGCACGCCAACCGGATGATTCACGAGGAATCGAACCAGCTCATCATCGGCCCGCATTTCATTGACGCGCAAGGCAACGTGCGCACCGCCGACATCACCCAGCTCGTTGCGCGGCTCACCGCCACGACGCGCCACCTCACCGATCCGACAAACAAGGTTTTCTTCGTCGGCATGGAAAAGGAACTCTACGAAGTGGACGTGCACTCGCTCGCCGTCACGCGCATCTACGACGGCAAAGAAAACCTGTTCCCCGGCACACACGGCAAAGGCGGCTATGTCGCCCAAGGCCACCTCATCGTCGCCTTCAACGGCGAGCGCGGCTGGTCGCCCAAAAAAGATCCGCACTTCGACGGCCCCGCCGGCGTGCTAGCGGAAAGCGACGGCAAGGATTGGAGTGCGCCGTGGACCATCGTCGCCCGTAACAACTCCTGCGAAGTCACCGGCCCCGGCGGCATTCGCGGCCACGCGCCCGGCGACGACCGCGTCTGGAGCACCGGCTGGGACAAACGCTCCGTGCTGTTGCGATTGCGCGAGGCGGGCCAGTGGCACACCTACCGCCTGCCCAAAGGGAGCTACACCCACGACGCGCTCCACGGCTGGTATACCGAGTGGCCGCGCATCCGCGAACTGATGCCCGGTATGTTCCTGATGCACATGCACGGCCTCTTCTACGATTTCCCGAAAACGTTTTCGGCGGCCAATACCGGCGGGCTGCGGCCAATCTCGACCTACCACAAGATGCCTGTAGATTACCTTTGGTGGAATAACCAGATCGTCATGACCCGCGACGACGCCTCCATCATGGAAAACGCCCTCGCCGGCCAGTCCCACTCCAATCTCTGGTTCGGCCAGCTCGACGATCTCAAACACTACGGCACTCCCGCCGGCTGGGGCGGGCCGTGGCTGAACGACGCCGTCAAAGCCGGCGAGCCGTCCGCGCCATTCCTGGTCGCCGGTTTCCGCCAAGGCGTGCTGCACCTGCGCAATGCCGGCGATGCGACGGTGAAGTTCGCCATCGAAGCCGACACCGACGGTCGCGGTCATTGGAAGAACATCGCGACCGTCGCCGTGCCAGCAAACGGCTACAAGTGGTGGCCGTTTCCCGCTGATCTACGAGCGAACTGGCTGCGCCTCACGGCCGACCGCGACGCTGCGGACGTGACCGCCTATTTCCATCTCGGCAATCCACCTCAAAAACCAGCGCCGCCGTTGTTCAGCGCGCTCGCCGACATCGGCAGCGCCGGTCCGCTCAGTGACGGCATCATCAAACCGGCGCAGGGCGACGCGCGCAAACTCATCTTCGCCGCCAATGTCCACGACGCAGGCGGCGCGGTGAAGGAAACCGGCCTTTACGAAATCGGCGGCGAGTTCAAACTCCGCCGCGCCGACAATCCCGGCCGCGAAAAAGTTCTCCGCGAGAAGTTCGGTGTGAAGAGCGCCGGCTTCAGCGTAGACGCCGCGTCGGTGATCGTGACGTGGGGCGGCGAGCGGTTTCGCCTGCCCAAAAGCGCGGCCGCCTGCGATGTGCCGGCCGATTCCGGCTGGCCGCGCGGACTGCGCGAGGTCGTCACCGAGCGCAACCTGTTCAACGCGCACGGGACGTTCTACGAAGTGCCGCGTCCCGACGGCGGCGGCTTCCGCAAGATGCGCCCCGTGACGACCCACAACAAACGCATCAGCGATTTTTGCAGTTGGCGCGGGCTGCTCGTGCTCGCCGGCGTTTCCGCGCAGGCGCCGGCGGACGGGCATTGCTTCCGCTCCGACGACGGCAAGACCGCGCTCTGGTTCGGCGAAGTGGACGATCTCTGGCGGATGGGCCCGCCGCGCGGCACGGGCGGCCCGTGGAAGGAAACCGCCGTCGCCGCCGATGCGCCGAGCGATCCGTATCTGATGACCGGCTACAACCGCAAATCGTTGGAACTGTCGCACGACGCGAAGGAGCCGGTGACGTTCATGGTCGAGGTGGATTTTCTCGCCGACGGCAGTTGGTCGGAATACGCGCGCTTCACGGTCGAGCCGGGCAAGCCGTTGCGACACGTTTTCCCCGGCGGCTACTCCGCCCACTGGGTCCGCCTGCGCGCGGATCGCGCCGCCAAAGCCTCCGCCACCTTCACCTACGGCGCTGATTAACCTCAAAGACCGGAGTTTCGCTTGGATTACTCATGGCGCAGCGCTTCGATGGGGTTCATGCGCGCGGCCTTTCGCGCAGGGAAGTAGCCAAACACCACCCCGACAGCAGCAGAGAACAGGAAGGAGACGAGAACGATCGGCGCGTTGAAGACGAACGGCACTTGCAGGAGTCCGGCCAGACCAACAGAGGCAGCCAGCGCTAACGCAATGCCGATCAGCCCGCCAAAAGATGACAAGACTACTGCTTCGACAAGAAACTGGAGCAAAACCTCGCGCTCCAAGGCGCCGATGGCCAAACGGGTGCCGATCTCGCGGGTGCGTTCGGTGACCGAGACGAGCATGATGTTCATGATGCCAATGCCGCCGACCAGCAGGCTTACGGCCGCCACGGCGCCGAGCAACGCGGTCATCATCCGCGTGGTTCCGGAAAGCATCGTGGCGATTTCCTTCATGTCCATGACGTTGAAGTTGTCGTCCTGGCTGGAAGAGAGATGGCGGCGGGCGCGTGTCAGCCGGGCGATGCTCCTTTTGGCCCGGTCGGTGGGGCAGCCGTCTTTGACGGAAACCTGGATCATCGTGACATCATCGTTGCCGGCGACGCGGCGCTGGTAGGTGCGCAGGGGAATGACGACCACGTCGTCCTGGTCGGTTCCCATGGTGGATTGTCCCTTGGCTTCGAGCAGGCCGATGACTTCGCAGGAGAGTTTTGACAGGCGGATGCGGTTTCCGATGGGGCTTTGTTGCCCAAAGAGTTTTTGGCGGACGGTTTCGCCGATGACGCAAACGGCGGTGCCGATCCGCGAATCGCCGGCGGTAAAGGCGCGGCCTTCCTTGATGCGGCGATTGCTTAGCGGGAAATACTGTTCGGTGGTGCCATAGACGGTTGTCGCCCAGTTTTCGTTTGCGAGAATGACGGTGACGGAGGAACTGGACATCGGCGCGACGGCGTTGAACAGAGGAATCTCCGATTGGATGGCTTCAACGTCCGCCATTTTGAACAACGGAGCGCTGGAGCTTTGTCCCGGTCCCATGCGTTTGCCGGGAGTAATCATCATCAAATTGCTGCCCAAACTGGCGATTTGTTCCGTGACCTGGCGCGTCGCGCCGCCGCCGAGAGTAACCAGGACAATGACGGCGGCCACGCCAATGATAATGCCGAGCATCGTCAGAAAGGAGCGCATCACATTGCGGCGCAGTTCCCGCAGCGCCAAGAGCAAGACGTTGCCCAACATCAGGCGGCCTCCTTGTGCATGCGGTCGGTTTCGATCAAACCGTCGCGGAAATGCACGATGCGTTTGGCGTAAGCGGCCATGTCGGGCTCGTGAGTCACCATGACAATGGTAATTCCCAGGTCGCGGTTGAACGAGGTCAGCATCTCCATGATCTCCATGCTGCGCGCGGAATCCAGGTTGCCGGTCGGCTCATCCGCCAGCAGCACGACAGGCTCGGTGACGATGGCGCGCGCGATGGCGACGCGTTGCTGTTGGCCGCCGGAAAGCTCGCCGGGCGTGTGATGCTCCCATCCGGTCAGCCCGACTTGATTCAAAGCGCGATGCGCCAGCTGATGTCTGGCGGCCGGCGGCGTGTGGCGGTAGATCAATGGCAGTTCCACGTTTTCCAGCGCGGAGGTGCGATTGAGCAGGTTGTAACCTTGGAACACAAAGCCGAGGTAATGGCGGCGCAGGAGCGCGCGTTGATTGTGTGTGAGCCGGCCGACCTCGACGCCCTGGAACAGATAGCTGCCCGCCGTGGGAACATCGAGACAGCCGAGGATGTTCATACAGGTGCTCTTGCCCGACCCGCTCGGCCCCATCACCGCGACGAATTCTCCTTCGTGGATGCACAAGTCCACGCCGCGCAACGCCATCATCTCGGCGCTGCCAGTGCCATAGACTTTGGTGACGCCTCGCAGTTCGATCAGAGGGGTGCTGGCGCCTGCGGATGTTGCGGGGTTCATTGTCTGGCGCTGATTATTTCGGTTACCAATTCCATGCCGGGTTGGAGCGCACCGTCAGTGATTTCAGTCATCGCGCCGTTGCTGAGTCCCTTGGTGACCGGGATGCCGACCAGTTGGCCGTCACGAACGGTCCAGACTCGTTGCGTCCTGTTCTTTTCATTAATGATTTCGGCCGCGTTGAAACTTTCCTCACCGGGAGGATGTGGCAACAGAGCGCTGAGTAGGCCGCCGGATTCTGCTTTTTTGGCGTGTGTTTGCGGCGGGACAAAACGGAACGCCGCATTCGGCACGAGGAGAACGTTGTTTTGTTTATTGACGGTAATCACGGCGGTCGCGGTCATGCTGGGTCTCAGTAAGAAGGCGGAATTGTCAACATTGAGGATGGTCTTGTAGGTGACCACATTAGCGTTGGTGGAGGCCGCGTAGCGCACCAACGAGACCTGTGCGGGAAAATGCCGGTCAGGATAGGCGTCCACCGTGAACGTGGCGTTCTGGCCTTTGTTGACTTGTCCCACGTCCGCTTCATCCACATCCACCTGAAGTTCCATCTTCGTCAGATCTTCGGCCAACGTGAACAACAAGGGCGTTGTCATGGTCGCCGCCACCGTCTGCCCGGGTTCGACATTGCGTGAGAGGACGACGCCGTTGATGGGGGAATGCACAACCGCCTTGGAAAGATCCGTGCGGTTGACATCGAGGGCTCCCTGGCACTGGGTAACGGTGGCCTTGTAGTTGGCTTCGTCGGCCTGATAGGAAGCGAGCGTGGCTTCTGCGGTGTCGAGGTCGGTCTGGGAGGGTATTTTGCCGCCGCTGAGTTGACGAAGCCGGGTGTAACGTTCCCATTGGGCTTTCGCCAGTCGAATGTTGGCCTGGGCTTGAACCACCTTGGCTTTGGCGGCATTGAGCGCAGCCAGGGATTGCAGCACTTGCGCATCAAGTTTGGTCGTGTCGAGCTGGGCCAGGACCTGGCCATTGGTGACCTTGTCGTTGTAATTCGCCAAAACGAATTGAATGGTGCCGGACACTTCGATGCCGACATCCACTTTCTTGACCGGTTGAAGCGTGCCCGTGGCGCTCACGGTGACCACCAGATCACCGCGCTGCACCGGTTGTGTCACGTATTTGACCTCATGGTTGCTGCCTTGTCCGGCCAGCGACATCCAGGCGATCCCTGTGGTTATGACCAAGCCTGCCCAGAACAACCAACGTTTCAGATGGTGGTTTCGCGCGGTGGATTTGCCGACACCGAGAGTTTTGGCCACATCGTCTTTGGGTTTGATGTTTGCGTGGGTCATGACTTGTTGTGTGGAGAATTGGATTGGGTTGCGGCGTTGGTGGTTGTCGCCGAAAGAGGCGTCCAGCCGCCACCCAGCGCCTTGTAAAGGCTGATTAAATCGGAGGTGATCGTTGCTTCACTGATGACCAGTTCCCGCTGCGCCGACAGCAACGAGCGTTGCGTGGTCAACACGGTCTCGAAATCGACGAGGCCGGCGAAGTATTCCTGGCGTGCCAGATCCAGGGCGCTTTGTCCGGCCCGAACCGCTTCCGCCAGCGCGCGGCGGCGCGTTTGTTCGTTGGCGTAAGCCACCAGGGCGTTTTCGACGTCTTTCAACGCCGTTAACACGGCGGTTTCGTAGTCGCACAACGTCTGTTCCTGCACCGCGACCTGCTTCTTGATGTTCTCCCGGATCTTTCCGCCGTCGAACAGGGTCCACGTCGCGTTGGCGGCCACCTGCGCGGTGCGCGCGCCAATCGTATAGAGGTTACTCACCATCAACGATTCCAGACCAATCGAACCGTTCAGCGTGAAGGTCGGATAGCGCGCGGCTTGGGCCACGCCGATCTGGGCGGTTTGCGCCGCCACCTTGCGCTCCGCGCTGCGCACGTCCGGCCGCCGCCGCAGCAAATCCGCGGGCACACCGACGGTGATCTCCGATGGTGTCACCGGGACTGGTTTCGCCGCGGCGAGCAGCGTTTTCAACGTGCCGGGCGGTTGTCCCAACAAGACCGCCAGATTGTGCTTGGTCTGTTCCAGATCGCTCCGCAGCGTGGGAATCTCCGCGCGGGTTTGTTCCAAACTCAGCCGCGCTTGATCCTCATCGAGTTGAGTGATGAAACCGGTTTCATGCCGCCAGCGGATGATTTCATACGTCTCGCTTTGAGACGCCACGCTCGCTTCGACAATGGCGATTTGCGCCTGGTAGGAACGAACGCTTACGTAGTCCACGGCCACTTCCGAAAACAGGCTGACCAGCGCGTCGCGAAGATCTTCCTCCGAGGACTCCATAGTGGCGGTGGCCGATTCCAGCGAGCGGCGTTTTCCGCCGAACACATCCAGTTCCCAACTGGCGTCGAAGCCGTTGGCAAAGTCGTTGGCGGTCCCGCCGGCACCGACGGCACGGCTGCTGCGCGTGCGGCTGCCCGAGCCGTTGGCGGACAGCATGGGGAAAAGCGCCGCCCTCTGGATTGACCGGTCGGCGCGCGCTTCACGCAAGGCGGCTTCCGCTTTGCGGACATCAAGATTCCCTTTTCGCGCCTGTTCCACAAGATCCGACAAAACCGAATCGTTGAGCACCGTCCACCAATGGGACAGTGTTTGAGGGTCGGCGGGGTTGGCGACCAAGCCGCCAGCCATATCCGAGTTCCAGCTTGCGGGCGTTGGCGTCGCGGGTTGCCTGTAATCCGGCCCCACCATGCAGCCGCATAGCAGGAGAAGACCGGACGAGAATGCCAGCGTGGCAGAAGCGGGTTTCATGTGAACGCGTGTCCCGAATCGCGATTCACGATTTTCGGCTTTTCACCGACGCCAACGCGCGAAAACCCGCCGCGGCAAAAGCCACCAGCCGCTGCACGTAACTTTCAAATTCGATGACAATCTTGGGGCGTCCCGGTGGAGTCTTGTCGAGCATCAGCAATGAATGATGCAGCGCGCCCACCGTCAGGTGCATCCGCCAGAACACCTCGACACGCGTAAGGTGGGGCATCGCCTGCATCAGCGCAGCATCGAACCGCCGCGCTACTGGCTCGAAGTGGATATGCAATAACGCTTCCAACTCCGGGTTGGGCTCCATCAAACAGCGGCCCATCAGCTTGCCGAAAGTGATTCCGCCCAGTTTCGGGTCCATGCCAAACCGGACGGCCGGACGGATGAAGGCTTCCAGCACGTCCTCCAGCCTGGGAGGTTTGCCGCCGGCGGCCCGTATGGCGGCATCGAGCGCGTCGAGCCTTTCCTGATTGATGGGGATCAGGCGACGGTCAAATATCGCGGCGATCAATTGTTTCTTGGTGCCAAAATGATAGTTGATCGCCCCCAAATTGGCCTCCGCGGCCTGCGTGATATCGCGAACCGACACCGTTTCCAGCCCGTGCTTGGCAAACAGTTGCTCCGCGACATCCAGGATTCGGCTCTTGGTTTCCGCCCGGTCCACTTCCCCGGCCAGCTTCTTCGGTTGAGCTTGTTGGTCTTTCATAATTCAAACGTTTGTATTAATCATACAGTCGTTTGAATTAGTGTCAACATCTTTTGGATAAATGCGATTGCACCGATGCGTTTTGCAGGGTTTCACGCTGGCCACCGGACTTGCCACTGCACCGCTCAACCACCGCTGCGCGCCCTAGTCATTTCGGCTGGACGCGCGACCGGTAGCTCAGGCGATTGAGGCGCGATAGAGGTCGTGAAGCCGCTTGGTGACCGGGCCGGGTTTGCCGGTGGCGATGTGGCGGTCGTTGACTTTGACGACGGGCAGAATCTCCGCGGTGGTGCCGGTCAGGAACACTTCGTCGGCGGCCAGGAGTTCGTCGAGCGTGACGCGGCGCTCTTCCATCGGCACGTTGTTCTTGCGCGCGAGGGCGATCACTTCCTCGCGGGTGATGCCGCCGAGGAGGCGCGTGCCGAGCGCCGGCGTGGCGACCACGCCGGAGGCGACGATGAAAATGTTCGCGGAGGCGCATTCGTTGACGGTGCCGTCCTTCTCGACGAACAGCGCCTCGAAGCAGCCGGCCGCGATGGCCTTGTTGGACGCCAGCACGTTCGGCAGCAGGCAGACGGTCTTGATGTCGCACCGCTGCCAGCGGATGTCGTCGGCGGTCATGATGGCGACGCCGCGCTCGCGCAGCGCCGGCGCCGGCAGTTGGAGTTCGCGCACGGTGATCACCAACGTCGGCTCGATGCCCTTGGGGAACTCCTTCGTGCGTTTCGTCGCGCCGCGCGTGATCTGGAGATACACGAGCGAGTCGCCGAAGCCGGCGCGCTTCACGGCTTCAAGGATGATTTTTTCCAGGCCCGCCGCCGTGAAGGGATGTTTCAACTTGATGGCGTCGAGGCTGCGGAAGAGGCGGCGCATGTGCTCCGGCGTGGCGTGCAGCCGGCCGCCGTGGGTGCGCAGGACCTCGTAGATGCCGTCGCCGAGTTGGAAGCCGCGGTCCTCGACGGAAACGACAGCGTCGGCGATGGGGGAAAACTTGCCGTTGACGTAAGCGATAGCTGGCATAAAAGAGGAACTCCTTAAAGTTTAAGACTGGCGGTTTAACACAGAGGCGCGGAGGACACAAAGGCACGCAGAGAAGCGTTTCTCTTTGCGATGCTTTGCGGCCTCTGCGCCTTTGCGTTGGATCCCGGCCGCGGTTCTTGCATGGCTCGAGCTCTCGCTAGTATGCAATCGCCGAGAAGATGGAATACTTGGCGAGCTTGGCCGCGCCGGAGAGGAATTTCAGTTCGATGAGGAAATCGCATTCGGTGACCTTGCTGCCGAGTTGCTCGATGAGTTTCGCGGCGGTGGCGGCGGTGCCGCCGGTGGCGAGCACGTCGTCCACGATAACGACCCGGTCCCCGGCTTTCACGGCGTCCACGTGCATCGAGAGTGTCTCGCGGCCGTATTCGAGTTCGTAGCTTGCCTCGATGGTTTTGTAGGGCAACTTGCCTTTTTTGCGGACGGGCACGAAAGCCACGCCGAGCTGATAGGCAACCGCGCCGGCGAAGATGAACCCGCGCGCGTCAATGCCGACGATGACATCGGGTTTGCTCTTGCGATGGCGGTCCACGAAAACGTCCACGGAGGCGCGGAACAGTTCCGGCCGTTGCAGCACCGGCGTGATATCCTTGAATATCACCGGCGGCTTCGGAAAATTCGGGATGTCGCGGATGGCGGCCTTGACCTGGTCAATGCTGGCGGCGCTCATGATGTGGCTTTGGCCCGTTTCGGTTTTTCCTGTTTCTCCATCATCTTGCGGAGCTTCCGCAAGGCGATGTTCTGGACCTGTCGGACACGCTCGCGGGTCACGCCCAGCTTGGTGCCGATCTCTTCCAAGGTCTGTTCCTTGCCGCCGTCGAGGGCGAAGCGGTGGCGAAGGATCAATTGCTCGCGCTCGTCGAGCTTGTGCAACAGAGCGGTAATGTCCTGCTTGGTGGACTTGTCCTTGAGCGTCTCGAACGGGTCGAGCGCGCTTTCGTCGCCGATGATCTCGCCGAACTCCGTGGTCTCGTCCTCGCCAATCGGCGCTTCGAGCGACGCGGGGCGGATGCTGACGGTCCGCAACTCGCTGACCTTGGCGGCCGAGACGCCCAATTCCTTGCCCAACTCGGCGTCGGTCGGGTCGCGGCCCAGTTTTTCGCTGAGCTTGATGGCGGCGCGGCGCATCTTGCCGATCTTGTCCACCAGATGCACCGGCAGGCGAATCGTCTTGGCCTGATTCGCCAGGCCGCGCTTCATGGACTGCTTGATCCACCACGAAGCATACGTGGAAAGTTTGCCGCCCTTCCTTGGGTCGAACCGCTCCACGGCCTTCATCAACCCGATGTTGCCTTCGCTGATCAGGTCGAGCAGGGGCAGGCCGAGGCCGGAGTAGTCGTGCGCGATTTTGACGACAAGGCGCAGGTTGGACCGGATCATTTTCTCGCGGGCCTTCTTGTCGCCCTTCTTGATGAGCTTGGAAAGCACGACTTCATCCTCGCGAGTGAGCAAAGGGATTTGCCCGATCTCACGAAGATATATTTTGATGCCGCCTTCGCTTTCCGTACGGTCGAATCGCATGGTTGCACCGCCTCCTGCACGGGGCACCGGGGGATTGCCCCGGCACCCGCGTGTTCTATGAGATTACAGGGAACTGCTTATTGGTCAAGCACTGCCTGCGCCGCCGCCAGCTTGGCGATCGGCACGCGGAACGGCGAGCAGCTCACATAGGTCAGGCCGATCCGATGGCAGAACTTCACGCTCTCCGGATCGCCGCCGTGTTCGCCGCAGATGCCGAGCTTGATGTCGGGCCGCGTCTTGTGCGCCTTCTCGATGGCGATCTGCATGAGCTGGCCAACACCCGTCTGGTCAATGGACGCGAACGGGTTAGACTTAATGATGTCGTTTTCGGCGTAGGCTGGCAGGAATGAGCCGCTGTCGTCGCGGCTCATGCCAAGCGTGGTCTGCGTCAGGTCGTTGGTGCCGAAGCTGAAGAACTGCGCGTCCTTCGCGATGAGATCGGCGGCGAGCGCGCCGCGCGGAATCTCGATCATCGTGCCCACCATGTAACTGATCTTCGCCTTCTTTTCCTCCATGACCTGCTTGGCCACGCGGTGGACGATGTCCAACTGGAGTTGCAGCTCTTTCGGGAAGCCGACGAGCACGATCATGATCTCCGGCTTGACCTTGATGCCTTCCTTCTGCACCTGGAGGGCGGCCTCGATGATGGCGCGCGTCTGCATCTCGGTGATTTCAGGATAGACGATACCGAGACGGCAACCGCGGAAGCCGAGCATCGGATTGGCCTCGTGCAGCTGCGCCACGCGGGCGGCAACCTTCTCCGGCGAAATGCCGAGTTTGTGGGCCGTCGCGCGCTGCGTCTCGTTGTCGTGCGGCAGGAACTCGTGCAGCGGCGGATCGAGCGTGCGGATGGTGACCGGCAGGCCCTTCATCTCACGGAAGATGCCGACGAAGTCCTCGCGCTGGAACGGCAGCAACTTGGCCAACGCGGCTTTCCGGCCTTCCACGGTCTCGGCGAGAATCATCTCGCGCATCGGGTAGATGCGGTCGCCGCTGAAGAACATGTGCTCGGTGCGGCAGAGGCCGATGCCTTGGGCGCCAAACGCGACGGCGTTGGCGGCCTGGTCGGGCTGGTCGGCGTTGGTGCGAATGCCGAGCCGGCGCAGCTTGTCGCACCAGGTCATCAGCTTGGCGAATTGCTGGTAGGATCGGCTCTGTTTCGGATCCAGCGTCTTGCTGACCAGCACCTGCACCACTTCGCTGGGTGCCGTCTTGACCTCTCCCTCGAACACCTCGCCGGCCGTGCCGTCAATGGAGATGAAGTCGCCTTCCTTCAACGTGCGGCCCTTCACCTGCATCACGCGGGCGGTGTAATCAATCACGATGTCCGCCGCGCCGCAGACGCAAACCTTGCCCATCTGGCGGGCAACGAGCGCCGCGTGGCTGCTGACGCCACCGCGTGCGGTGAGGATGCCCTCGGCGGCAATCATGCCGCGCAAATCCTCGGGTGTGGTCTCGGTGCGGCAGAGCAGCACGCGATTGCCCTTGTGGGCCTGAGCCACAGCGTCCTCGGCGTTGAACACAATCTTGCCGGACGCAGCGCCGGGACCGGCGGGCAGGCCTTTGCAGAGCAACCGGCCGGCCTTCTCAGCTTCAGTGCGCGCCTTGCGGTCAAAGATCGGCGCGAGCAAATGGGCCAGCGAATCCGCCGGGATGCGCTTCACCGCGGCCTTCCAGTCAATCAACTTCTCCTCGACCATCTCAACGGCAATGCGCACGGCGGCCAGGCCGGTGCGTTTGCCGTTGCGCGTCTGGAGCATATAAAGCTTCTTGTCCTCGATGGTGAACTCGAAGTCCTGCATGTCCGAGAAGTGCTTCTCCAGCGTCTGGCGGACTTGCATCAACTCCTTGTGGGCCGCGGGCATTTCCTCGGCCAGCTTGGCGATCGGGTTCGGCGTGCGGATGCCCGCGACGACGTCCTCGCCCTGCGCGTTGATCAGATACTCACCGTAGAACACCTTCTCGCCGGAGGCCGGGTCGCGCGTGAACGCGACGCCCGTGGCGCTGGTGTCGCCGAGGTTGCCGAAGACCATTGTCTGGACGTTGACGGCGGTGCCCCACTCGTGCGGGATGTTGTATTTGCGGCGATAAACGATCGCGCGGTCGTTGTTCCAGGAACCGAAGACGGCGCTGACAGAGCCCCACATCTGCTCGATCGGGCACTGCGGAAATTCCTGGCCGGTCCGCTTCTTGATGAGATCCTTGAAACGGGCCACGAGCACCTTGAGATCGGCGGCCTTGAGGTCCACGTCCTGCTTGGCGCCGACTTCCTCCTTGAGGTGGTCCATGACCTCGTCGAACGGCTCGTGGTCATCCTTGCCCAGCTTCTGCACACCCATGACGACGTCGCCATACATCTGGACGAACCGGCGGTAGCAATCCCACGCCCAGCGCTCGTTGCCGCTCTTCTTGGCGACGACCAGCACGGTCTCGTCGTTGAGGCCGAGGTTGAGGATGGTGTCCATCATGCCCGGCATCGAGTCGCGGGCGCCGGAGCGGACGCTGACCAGCAGCGGATTCTCCTTGTCGCCAAATTTCTTGCCGAGGAGGTTCTGAAGTTTTTCGATGGCGGCGTTGACCTGCGCTTCGAGGACCTTCGGATAGACCTTCTTATTGTCGTAGTAGTAGGTGCAGACCTCGGTGGTGATGGTGAATCCCGGAGGCACCGGCAGACCGATGCGGGTCATCTCCGCGAGATTGGCGCCCTTGCCGCCGAGCAGCGCGCGCATCTTGCCTTCGCCGTCAGCCTTGCCTGCGCCGAAGAAATAAACGTATTTGGGGGCCTTGCCGCCTTTGCCCGCCTTGGAAACTTTTGTCTTTGCCATGATATTTTGATCCTGATCTTTGTTGTTTTTGATCTTTGGCGGCAAAAAATCCGCCGCCAAAGGAACCGGGAGTCTAATGAAATGGCGCCGCCTGTCAAGGCCGCAACGGCGGGGGTGCAAGTATCCCGCGAATCGCGCTGGAAATACGGACGGAGACTAGCCATAAATAGCGTTCGTTGTCCTTTGTGAAGAGCCTCAATCCAACCGAAACTGTGTTCGCGAACGACCGGCGCGGCGCCCGCTGGGTGGCGCTGGCGCTGGCTGCGGTGACCCTTGCTGTTTTCTGGCGGGCGACGGAATGCGGCTTCGTCAACTACGACGACCCCGATTACGTCACCAAGAACCGCTACGTGCAACAAGGCCTGACGGCGGAAAGCGTCCACTGGGCGTTCACCGCCCGCTACGAGGGCCTCTGGATCCCGCTGACCTGGCTTTCCCACATACTGGACTGGCAGATTTACCAGGACAATCCGGCGGGACATCACATGACCAATGTGTTGCTCCACATCGCCAACACCCTGCTGTTGTTTCTACTGCTCCGCCGGATGACCGGCAGCCTGTGGCGAAGCGCGTTGGTGGCCGCGCTGTTCGCGTTGCATCCGCTCCACGTTGAAACGGCGGTTTGGATCTCGGAGCGCAAGGGCGTGTTGAGCACGCTGTTCTGGCTGCTGACACTTTGCGCCTACACCGGGTATGCGCGGTTCCAGGCGCAAGGCTCGAGAATGCAGGCGGCCGGCAGCTATGCAATGACGCTTGCGTTGTTTGTCGCCGGCCTGATGGCCAAACCCATGCTGGTGACGCTGCCGTGTGTGATGTTGTTGCTGGATTACTGGCCGCTGGAACGATGGAAATCGCCGCCTCTGGCGCCGGCTGAAAATCCATCGTCGGAAACCGGCCCGAACATGTGGACATGGCGGTGCTGGCGCTGGCTGGTGGGGGAGAAACTGCCGTTTTTCTTGCTGACCGCCGCTTTTGGCGTGCTGACGTCTTCGACGCAGCCGGAAAGCTCTCTCACCGTGGCCCAGCGCATCGCCAACGCGCTGATTTCCTATCCGCGTTATCTATGGAAAACGCTCTGGCCGGCGGTGCTGGCCATTCCGTATCCGCACCCGTGGAGCTGGCCGGTCTGGCAAGTGATGCTGGCCGCTGCGTTTCTAGTGGTGTCAACCGTCTGGGTCATTCGCCGGATGCGGCAGCGGCCCTACCTGGCCACGGGCTGGTTCTGGTATCTCGGCACTTTGGTGCCGGTGCTCGGGCTGGTGCGGATGGGACTGTACTCCATGGCCGACCGCTACACCTACGTACCGCTCATCGGCATTTTCCTGATGGTGGCCTGGGCGGCGGGCGAAGTCGTGGCCAAATGGAGCCGGTGGAAACCCGCTGCCGGCGTGCTGGCGGCACTGCTGCTGGGCTTGTGCGCCTGGCGCGCACATGATCAGCTTGGGTTTTGGACGGACAGCGGCACGCTATTCACCCACGCCCTTGCAGTGACAGACAGAAACTGTTTCGCCCACACCTGCCTCGGTTATTACTTTCAAACCAAGGGCCGCCTGGACGAGGCGATAAGACAATACGTTGAAGCGGTAAAGATCTGGCCGCAGTTTGGTCTGGCGTGGAACAACCTCTTCGAAGCGCAAGCCCTCAAGAATGGCCAGAAGAACAGCGATCGGAAAAACGAGTAGATGCCGGTCGCGCCGGTTTGGGCGCGCATCGTCAACAGGAACTCAGCGCGGCTCTTGCGTTCCGAAGTGGCTGGTTATCTGCCAGCGAACGCTGGTGAGCGCTGGAAACAATGGCCGCACATTGTGGAATGAAGATCGCCGACAAAATTGAGACCGTGTTCGCCAACAACCGGCGCGGCGTCCGCTGGATGGCGCTGGCGCTGGCGGCGGTGACCCTTGCTGTTTTCTGGCGGGCGACGGAATGCGGTTTCATCAACTACGATGACCCCGATTTCGTCACCAAGAACTGCCATGTGCAACAAGGCCTGACTGCCGACAGCGTCCGCTGGGCGCTCACGGTCAACTACGCAAACCTCCAGATTCCGCTAACGTGGCTCTCTCACATTCTGGACTGGCAAATATACCGGGACAATCCGGCGGGACATCACCTGACCAATGTGCTGCTCCACACCGCCAACACCCTGCTGCTGTTTCTGCTGCTCCGCCGGATGACCGGCAGTTTGTGGCGAAGCGCATTAGTGGCCGCATTATTTGCGCTGCACCCGCTCCACGTCGAAACGGTGGCGTGGGTTTCGGAACGCAAGGGCGTGCTGAGCATGTTGTTCTGGCTGCTGACGCTTTACGCCTACACCGGGTATGCGCGGTTCCAAGCGCAGGGCCTGAGGATTCAAGCGGCCGGCAGTTATGTGACGGCGCTTTTCTTGTTTGGCTGCGCGCTGATGGCCAAACCGATCGTGGTGACGCTACCGTGTGTGATGCTGCTGCTGGATTACTGGCCGCTGGAACGATGGAAATCGCCACCGCTGTTGCCGGCTGAAAACCCACCGCCGGAAACCGGTCCGAAGGTGTGGATGTGGCGGTGCTGGTGCTGGCTGGCTGCAGAGAAGCTGCCCTTTGTTTTACTGGCTGCCGTCTTCAGCGTGGTGACGTTCCGCACGGCACCGGCGGGCTTTCTGACCATGGGCCAGCGCATCGGCAACGCGCTGGTTTCCTATCCGCGGTATCTGTGGAAAACGCTCTGGCCGGTCGCGCTGGCCATGCCGTATCCGTTTCCGCGGACATGGGGCTGGCCCATTGGGTTGGTGATTCTGTCCGTGGTGTTTCTGGTGCTGACCACTCGCCAGGTCATTCGCCGGGCGCGGCGGCAGCCTTATCTGGCCACAGGCTGGTTCTGGTTTCTCGGCACCCTCGTGCCGGTGCTTGGGCTGGTGCGGATGGGCCCCTACTCCATCGCCGACCGCTACACCTACATCTCGCTCATCGGCATTTTCCTGATGGTGGCCTGGGCGGCGGGCGACGCCGTGGCCAAAGGGTGCCGATGGAAAACCGCAGCGGGCGCGCTGGCGGCGGTGCTGCTGGGCTTGTATGCCTGGCGCACGCACGATCAGGTTGGGCTTTGGACAGACAGCGGCACATGGTTCACGCACACCCTTGCGGTAACGGGCGAAAACTACATCGCCGAAAACGACCTCGGTTATTATTTCCAGGCCAAAGGCCGCTATGACGAAGCGATAGAACAGTACAACAAAGCGGTGAAGATATGGCCCACGATTGACACCGCGTGGAACAACCTCCTCGACACGCAAGCTCTCAAGAAACGCCAGGAGAACGACCAACCGCAGAAGAAATAAAGAACCCGGCCGCGCCGGCAACGCGCTGCTTGCCTATCTGCGATATCTGTGGAAAACGCTCTGGCCTGCATACGCTGGCCATGCCGTATCCGTATCCCCGGCCGTGGAACTGGCCGGTCGGACTGGTGATCCTGGCGGCGCTGTTTTTTGGTCGCGATCACCGTCTGCGTGATCCGACAAGCGCGGCGGCGGCCTTATCTCGCCACGGGCTGGTTTTGGTTTCTCGGCACCCTGGCGCCGGTGCTCGGACTCATGAGGATGGGACTTTACTCCCTGGCCTCCCGTTACTCTTGCATCTCGCTCATCGGCATTTTCCTGATGGTGGCATGGGCGGCAGACAAAGCCGTGGCGAAATGAGGCCGATGGAAACCAGCGGCCGGCGCAGTGACAGCGATGGTATTGGGCTTGTGCATCTGGCGCGCGGATCATCATTCCGGATTCCGACCGGACACCGGCGCACACCTTGCCCCCGCCGTGAGGGCAGAAACTGTGTCGTCCACTCCAACTCCGGCTCGTGCTTTCGAAACCCGAGCCCGGCTCAGGTGTGCATCGACAGCAGGAACTCGGCGTTGCTCTTGGTCTTCTTGAGCCGTTCGAGGACCAGTTCCATGGCTTCCACCGGCGGCACACCGGAGAGGGCGCGGCGCAGGATGTAGATGCGGCTCATCTCGTCGGGGTGGTAGAGCAGTTCTTCCTTGCGCGTGCCGCTCTTCTCAATGTTGATGGCCGGGAAGACGCGTTTGTCCACGAGGTGGCGGTCGAGGCACAGTTCCATGTTGCCCGTGCCTTTGAACTCCTCGAAGATGACCTCGTCCATGCGCGAGCCGGTGTCAATCAGCGCCGTGGCGATGATCGTCAGCGAGCCGCCTTCCTCGATGTTGCGCGCGGCGCCAAAGAAACGCTTCGGCTTGTGGAGCGCGTTGGCATCCACGCCGCCGGAGAGAATCTTGCCGGAGTGCGGCTGGAGCGTGTTGTAAGCGCGCGCGAGACGCGTGATGGAGTCCAGCAGGATGACCACGTCCTTCTTGTGCTCAACGAGGCGCTTGGCCTTCTCGATGACCATCTCGGCCACCTGCGCGTGGCGCTCGGGCGGCTCGTCGAAGCAGGAGCTGACCACCTCGCCTTTGACGGTGCGCTCCATGTCGGTGACTTCCTCCGGCCGCTCGTCAATGAGCAGGACGATGAGGTAGATGCCGGGATGATTGGTGGAAATGGAGTTGGCGAGTTTTTGGAGCAGGATGGTTTTGCCGGTGCGCGGCGGGGCCACGATCAGCCCGCGCTGGCCCATGCCAATCGGCACCAGCAGGTCCATCGCGCGCATGGCGATCTCGTCGGGCTTGCTGGTGATTTCGAGCTGGATGCGCCGGGTGGGGAACAACGGCGTGAGGTTGTCGAAAAGAACCTTGTCCTTGGCCTTTTCCGGGTCTTCGCCGAAAACACCTTCGAGTTTCAGCAACGCGAAGAATTTCTCCTTGTCCTTCGGCGGGCGGATCTGGCCGGAGATGAGGTCGCCGTTGGCGAGATCGAAGCGGCGGATTTGCGACGGCGAAACGTAAATATCCTCCGGGCACGGCAGGTAGTTGTAGCTGGGCGAGCGCAGGAAGCCGAAACCGTCGGGCAGAATTTCCAGCACGCCCTCGCCGATCATGATCACGTTGGACTTGACGGCGGTGGCTTCGAGAATCTTGAAGATGACCTCGTGTTTCTTGAGCACGCCGACGCCCTCGATGTTCAACTCGCGCGCCAGCTTGTTGAGCTGCGGCACGACGATCTTCTGCAGATCGGCAAGATAAATGTTGCCGCCCTCGGCGATCACCTTGCGAACGCTTTCTTCGCTGGCGGCCGAGATGCTGGCGTGCACTTCGGGCGAGCTTTTCTTGACGGCTCTCTCTTCGGAAGCAATCTTTTCAGAAACGGCTGCCGTTTTTTTCGATGTTCTAGCCATAATTGTGTCCTCTCAGTTTGAAATGTTACCACCCGCCGGCGTCAAAAATTCCAATTGTTTCCAAATCCTGGCGATCTGTTGTTCCAGCACCGCCGGCGAACTCTCGTTCCACACGACGAAATCCGCGCCATCCATCTTTGCCGTCATCGGCATCTGCGCGCGGATGCGCGCGTCGGCCTGCGCGGCGGTCAGGCCGCGCTCCCGCAACCGGCTTCGTTGCGTGGCTTCCGCGCACGCAACAACGATCACCGTCTCGAATCGGTCCTGGGCAGCTACTTCGTAGAGCAGTGGAATGACCACGACAACCACGCCGCGCCACCCGGCACGCTTCAACTCCGCCAACTCGCCCTGCCACGCGGCGCGAACCACCGGATGCACGATGTCGTTCAACCGCTGCCGCTGACGGGCGTCGGCAAAGACGATGTCGCCCAACCGCGCGCGATCCACCGTGCCGTCGGCGTTCAGAATCTGCCGGCCGAACACCCGCACGACGGCTTCAAACGCCGGCGCATCCGGCCGGAGCGCCTGCCGCGCCAGTTCGTCGGTGTCCACGACACGCGCGCCAAGCGTCGCCAGCACCGCCGCAGCCGTCGTCTTGCCGGAGGCAATGCCGCCGGTCAGACCTGCCTGTATCAAGTTGTCCATCAACGACTTGGCGAATGACATCGCTCGGTGTCATTCAAAAAGGGGATTGTTTTACTACCGGACACGCTGGCGCCGCGAAACCACCGAAGCCAACCGTTTCTCAAGGGCGGCAAACTCTAGCGCACCTTCCGCCAATGTCAAGCCGTCGTCAATTCAACGGCAACTCTTCCTGGGGCGACCGCCGCGCCTGCCGCTGCGTTTCTTCCAACAGCGATTTGAATCCCAACCGCTCGAACAGCACAGCCAGCCGCGCGTGATCCGGCTCGACGCAGCGCCACCGGTCCCACTCGACTAACACCGGCAGCGTCGCGTTCAACGCCATCAGCGCGCGGTTCAGCCGGATCCGGTCCGCGCTTTGCTCGATCGCCGCGCGCAGTTTCGCGTTGGCGATTTCGCCGCTGCGCGCCAGCGCCGCCTCCGCGCCGCCGAACTGATCGAGCAATCGCGCAGCGGTTTTTCCGCCGACGCCCGGCACGCCGGGAATGTTGTCGGAACTGTCCCCGGTCAGGCAAAGCCAATCCAGCAACTTTTCCGGCGGCACGCCGTACCGCTCCCGCACGCCGTCGCAGTCCACGAGCACGTTGCCCTGGGGCAACAGGCGCACGCCCGCGACACGATCGCCGACCAACTGCATCAAATCCTTGTCGGCGGTGGCAATCAACACCCGCGCGTCGCCGGCCTGGCGGCAGACGGAAGCGATGATGTCGTCCGCCTCACAGTCAGGTTGCTCCAGCGACTCGACATGCAGGGCGTCGAGCACTTCGCGAATGACGGGCAATTGGGCGCGCAGGTCATCCGGCATCGGTTTGCGCTGGGCCTTGTAGGTTTCCAGCATTTTCAGCCGCTCCCGCGGGACGCCGGTGTCCCACGCGACGACCCAGTGAGTGGGTTGAAAGTCGTCGGCCATCTTGCGCAGCATTTTCAGGAAGCCGAACACGGCATTGGTCGGCTCGCCGTGCGCGTTGGTCAGTTTGGGAATGGCAAAGAACGCCCGGTAAGCGTAGCTGTGACCGTCAACCAAAAGCAGGATTTTATCAGCCATGCGCGTGGCGGCAAGCGGCGGCCGGCAACGTCAGGCGCGTCCGGATCCAACGCAATGCAAACTGCAAACACTCAAGGCCGCGGCGCAGCCGGCGGCGTGGATGCGGTCGGACCGGCAGGCGTCACCTCGGTCGGCGTCGTCGGCCCGGTCGTCGTGGATGCCCGGCTGATCAGGTCGCCGTAAGGATCAATCAACTTGGCCGTAACGAACACCATCAGGTTTTTCTTGATGGTGTTTTCCAGCTCATTGCGGAACAACTTGCCCAACAGCGGGATGTCGCCGAGGAACGGAACCTTGTCCTGAATCTTGGTGGCGTCTTCACGGATCAAACCGCCAAGGACGACCGTGGAGCCGTCGTAAACCATGACGCTGGTGGTGACACGCCGCACGGAGAAGACCGGCTGCGGGTATGGGAAGACCAGGGTGTATTGCGAGGAGGCGGCAGGATTGTTAACCCCGCTGCTGCCCAGCGAATCCCGGCTGCCATAATCCACAAAGCCGTCGAAATCGCTGACCTCCGGGATGAGCGTCAGGTTGATCAAGCCGGTTTCGCCGATCTGCGGCGTCACGTTCAACGTCACACCGAGGTTGCGCGTCTGGAAGCCGCCAGGCGTCGGAGGCGAAATCATCGGCGCGGAGACGGCCGCTCCTGACGTGGCCGCGGAAGAGGCGGCGCTGGCCACGCGCGGCGGCTCAAACTCGGTCGGGTAGATGAACTCGCGGATGACTTCGATCTTGGCTTGCTGGCCGCTGATCGTGGTCACTTTTGGCGCGCAGAGCAAATCCGTGTTTTCGCGCTGGGACAACGCGCGCAGGACGACTTGGAACTGGGGATTGGTCAGCAAGCCGGTAAAGGTCGCCACGGAGTCGGCAACCGTCTGCCCCGTGGCCGTCTGGCCGGACAGCAGCGCATCCAGTTTATTGCCGACCAGCGTGCCGGCTTGACTTGCATACCGGTTCCCTACAGTCAGATTCTGCGTGGGAGTGGCCGTCAGATCGGACGGATAAACGGGGAACGTTCCGTTGTTGGCGCTGCCGCCTCCAACAGCGAACGCCGGGTTGCCGGGCGCGCCGATCCCGCCGATGCTGCCAAATCCCCATTGGCCCAGGATCCAGTCGAAGCCCAGTTCGCGCAAGTCCGTCTGCTGGATCTCGATGAACTTCGCCTCGATGGTCACCTGCTGGCCTTGGGCACGACGCAGGGTGTCCAGAATTTTTTCGATCGTGTCCAGATTGTCGGGCGTGTTCCTCACGAACAACTGGCTGGTCGCCGCCTGATATGTCACCGAGGCCGGCGGGTCGAACTTCACACCGGCATCGGCGAAAAACTTCTTGATGTCTTCGCTCGACACGGTGGCGCCTCCCGTCGACGGCGTCTGGTTGGGCGCCGGAGCAGGCGTTGGCGCTGCGCCACCGCCACCGCCAGCACCACCGCCACCAGCCCCGGTTGGCGGGGTGCCCGTCACGACGGACACAAAGATGCCGGGCGGCACATTGAAATTGCGCGTCACCATCTCCCCCGGCGAAACGTAGTTCGGAGGCACGATGAGGACGGCATAATTCTCTACGATGTACTTCAAGCCTGCGATATCGGTCACATAGCGCAGGGCGTCGCGCAACGGCACATCCAGAAGGTTCAAGGTAATCGCAGGCGTGCCCGTGATGGTGCCGCCGGGTGCGGACGTCGTGGGCCCAGGCGTCGCGGCCGCAGGCGCCGCAGGCGCTGCTGGGGCGGGGACCGCGTCGGCTCCCGGAGCTCCTGGAGCGGTTCCGGGAACTGGCGCGGCACCGGGAGCGGCCGGCGCGCCAGGCGCGCCAGGCGCCATGGGCGCGGGCGCGGGTGCGGGTGCGGGTGCCGCCGCTTCAGGGGCCGCCGGAGCGTTTCCGCCTCCCACCGTTGACAAGCCACCAGCGAAGACGATGTTGATGCCATTGCCGCCCTGTAGTTTGTCAATCGCACGGCTCTGCTCGGACAGGAAATTGACTACATCCACGATGTTGGCCTCCCTGAATTCAATCTTCGGAAGACGAATCGTGTCGAGCTTGCGATTGAGCTTTTCCTTTTCCACGGGAATGAAATCGGTCTTCTGAACAGTCCGGAGGTTTGTGTTGCGCGGCGCCCGGATCGGCGGAGCCCATGCCTCGAGCGTGTCAGCGGCATATTGCACGCGCACACGGCTCCTATCCACCTCGGCGGTGTGGTAACGCTGCTCGTTGACCTCCCGCAACAGAGTGCGGGCTTCTTCGTTGTAACGATCCTGCACCATCGCCAAATTGAGTTTCTCGGCGGCCAGATCGAGTTGGTTGCTCTGGAAAGCCAGCCGTGCGTCGCGCAGCAACTGGGTCGCCTGATTTTGCGACTTCTTGAACTCCGGTGCCTCGTCCACCGGCGGAAGGGTCCTCGGCACGCTGTCCACTGTGGCCTCGGGAGGCTTGGGACCCGCGGTGGCTTGCTCGGCGGTCTTGATGATGCTCTTGGCGGCACCGTTGGTGGGATCATAAATCAACACTTGGTCGGCGGATTTTCGCGCGTCGGCGTAGTTCTTTGCCTTGACGGAAGCCCTGCCTTTGTTGATGTAGGCGTTGATCACCCCGGCGCGGGCCGTAGCGATTTCCTTGGCGGCCACGTTGCCTCTGGGCAGTGTGTTGAGAGCGTTGGTGTAATACTCGGCGGCCTTGTCAAAGTCGCCGGCCTTCATGGCGGCGTCGGCGTCGGCCAGCGCCTTCTGGCCGCGAATGAGTTGCTCCTTGCGGCGGATGACTTCCTGCTCGCTCAGTTCTTCGGGCGTCGCCAGTGCCGCGGCGCCCACGCTGGCCAATTGGCTTTGCGCCTGGGCGCGCAAAGGCGCGGCCCACAATCCCAAAACCAGACTGCCACACAGCACGGCGGGTAAAATTTGGTCGGCTTTCTTCATGCTTCCTTTCCGGCTCTCTCGGCGCTCTTGCGCCCGCAGTCCGTGCCAGGCAACCGCCCGGCCTCGCGACGCGCGTGTCCAAACTCTCTTCAAAAACTCCTCAAAACCGCGGCACCACTTTAAGATATTTCTTGTATTCCTTTTGAGATTGAATGTCTTTGAATATCATTTGCGACCGATACGTGTCAAGGCTAACCACCTCATACTCCTTGCCTTTGTAGGTGAATTTCGACTTGGGCTTCAGATTGTCGAACTGCTGCCCGGTGACACTGGACACGCAGCGGGCCACCGGCTCGCTCTCCGAAATCGTCTTGCCGATCACCAACAGAACCTGCTTGGTGATGTCGGCGGATTTCCGCAGCAAAGTGAGCACCGATAGATCCACTTCCCGTTCCAGTCCCAGCGATGGAATAAACTGTTTGACCTTCTTGGATTCGTAGCGAAGCACGGTGAACGTCTCTGCAACGCCGAAGATCGTCTGCTTGATGACGTCGCCTTGTTTGACGAACCGGCTGCCGCCGTTGGCGATGTTGATCTGGAACACACCCTCGGAGACCACCGCCATGAACCTCATTGGGAAGGTGCGGGAGGCCGCCCACCATTCGAGCTCGTTCGCAGGGTCGCCGGCGACGTGCACATCGACGTGTGCTTCTCCAGGCGGGAATATTTCCTTGCCGTCCCACACCCACATGTCGGGGATGAATGGCCGCGGCCCGTCGTTGGTCCGCCATGCCGGCGGACTCTTCAGCAGCGTCGCGATCTGCATCAACTCGTTGGTGTCCACCGGCGTGGCGGGGGCAATGTTCTTGTTGATGTCGGGAAGCTCCGAGTTGCCGAGCCCCAGCCAGCCCGCCAGCGTCACCGCAGTGGCGATCATCATCAGCGACACGACGGCCACTGCTATCTTCTCGTAATGTTTCTTCAAAAACTCCATGACACTCCAGCCTGCAGCGCGCGCCTTACTTGGCCGCCGTCGGCGCCGACGCCGACGGCTCTCGAAACTCCACCAAATCCACGCGCAGTTTCACTTGGATTTTCTCCAGACCAAAAACGGGGACCGGCTCGGTGAGCTTCGCGGCCTCGCCCGGGCGCACAACCGGCGCTCCGGCGGTCGGAGCCGCGCCCGCCGCGGCACCCGCCGCGGCGTCCGCCGCGGTGGCCGCCCGGCCCATCGCTTCGGAACGGCCGCCCTGCAACATCTCGCCGCTGCGAGTGTTGAGGACGGACAACGAACGGACAACAAAAAACCGCGGCGACAATTCCAGCGCGGTCATGATGCCGCGCAACGCTTGTGTGTCGCCGGTAAATTCCAGTTCGAACGGCAGGGCGCTAGAGATCTCGGCGGGATTGTCGCGGATGGTGATGGCGAGGAATTCGTCGGTTCTTTCCCCGGTGCCCGGCCCCGGCATGGCCGGCGCGTTGACATCATGCGGAATCTCCGCGCCGACCGGCGCGCGGCGGATGGTCGTGATCGAAGCAATGCGATTGGTGAAGAGGATGTCCGACAACATCTCGATGGCGTTCCACTGCGTAAGCAGCGTGTGGATTTGGGCGGGGTCGTTGGCCGGCGTTGCGCCGTGGGTGACGTAGCGGCCAAAGCCGAAGCCGAAGTCTTGCGGCACCACCACGTTGTTCTTCTTGGCCGCCGCCAGCAGCTTGTTCTTGTATTGCACCAGTTTGGTATTGAACGCGGAAGGCTTGATGTTTTGCGGCGGCGGATTGACGCCGGCGAGATTGGTCAGCCACCGCGCGACGCTGAGGTCCTCGTTGGTGCCGGAGAGCGCCGCGACGGTGTTGGAAAGGATGACGACATTCTCCGCGTGCGGGAACGGTTTGCGCCGCATCAGTCCGTCCAACTCGGTGTGTTTCTCCTCCAGCTTGGCGGTCGCCTCCGCTTCCTTGGCATAGTTCACGTAAACCTGGCCGTAGTAGATGTAGCCGAGCGCGCCGAGGCTGAGGAGCGCGCCCACGGCAAGGCCAGGATTTTCTTTGAGCCAGGACAGCAATTTTTTCATAGCGGAATCGGCACCTTCAATTGCGCGCTGATGGTGAACGTGAAGTCCATGTCGCCTTCCTTGGGCGTGGGACCCTTGGTGACGTTCGTGGTCTTTTCGTCGAAGTAGGGACTTTCGCGCAACCGGGTCACGAACTCGGTCGGCTTCTGGAGCCGGTCCGGCTCGGTGGGTTTATAGATGCTGCCGGCGACGATGACCAGCTCGGTGATCTGCTGCCGTTCTTTGGCCGCTTTGATCGCTTCGGGCGAGCCGGGCGGCGGCGGCGGCGCGACGGAAGCACCGGGCGTGGCGGAAGTAACGGACTCGCCGCCGAAACCTCCGACAGGCACGCCGCCGGAGGCCGGCTCAAGCTGGATGACCCATGTGTCCGCCGGCAAACGCGCCGCGAGGTCGTCCAGGATTTGATGCCAGCGGACACGCGCCTCGGCCATGTTCTTGATCTGGTCCCTGATTTTGCTGTAATGCTCGACGTTTTTTTGCTGGCGCGTAATCTGGCCTTCGAGTTTGCGCAACGCGCGAATGCGGAATTGCAACGTGTCCGGGGCGGGATTGCTTTCGTCGCCGAGGAGTTTCTGCTCGGTTTCGGCGCGCTGGTTGAAGTAGTAGCCCCAGCTCGCGCCGACCAACGCCAAGCCCACCGCGCAACCGGCAAAGTAGATTTTCTTTTTGTTGAACTCGCGCCGCTCGATGACGTAGGGCGGCAGGAGGTTGACTTCGATAGGACACTCGCCCGCCGCCAGCCGCAGTCCCAAACCAACCGCGCCGCCGTAGCCGCTGGCCTGCGCCGCCAGAGCCTCGCGGTCAAGGTTCGGCGCCAGTTCGATGTTGCGGAACGGGTTGAAGAACTCGACGGGGATTTGGAGCTTCTCGTTGAAGAAATGGTCCGCGTAGGGCAGCGCGGCCGAACCGCCCGTCAGCAACAATTTGGACGGCTGCTGGCCGCCTTGCTGCGTGCGGTAGAAAATCACCGACCGCGTCACGTCCGCGTGGATGCGGGTCATGACGTTGCGGATGACTTTGCAGAGCCGCGCCGTCAACGGGTCTTCGGGTTCTTCGTAGGCGCCGCCCAGCCCGACGAAACCTTTCTTGCGCTTCAACTCCTCCGCCTGCGCGAAGGTGAGCTTCTTGTCCTCGAACTCGCGCATGATTTCCTGCGTGATCTGATTGCCGCCGATCGGCACGGCGCGCGTAAAAATCTTTTCCTTCTCGATGAAGATCAGGTTGGTCGTCTTGGCGCCGATGTCCGCCACCAACATGCACCCTTCTTCCACTTCATAGTTGTAGCGGACGGCGTTGTAGAGGGCCAGCGAACTGACATCCACCAGTTCGACGTGCAGCCCGGCAGCGTCCACGGCCTTGGCGAGCGATTCGATGATGTCGCTCTTGATGGCCACCAGCACCACTTCGTATTCGCCTTTCTCCGACGCGCCGCCGATGAGCTGATAGCCCCACACCACCTCGGACATCGGGAACGGGACGTTTTGCTGCGCCTCAAAGCCCACCATGCGCTCGATGTTCTCCGGCGTGGCGGCAGGCAGTTTCACGAAACGCGTGAACACCGACTGGCCCGCCACGGAAATGACGGCGCGGCCGCGGCGCACACCGTGTTCGCGCAACATCTGGCGGAGAGTGGCGGTGATGACCGCGCTGCGGTCGGTCTCCTGGGTGGAATCCACCGGCAAGTCCGTGGTGCTGTATTGGAGCAGCCGCACACCGCCGGTCTTCACCCGCTCCAACACCGCCAGTTTGACGGACGCCGCGCCGATGTCCAACCCTAGAATACGATTTGCTTTCAAGACGATTTGAATTGGCTGTTTGATTTAGGGGCGATGGCTGGCCAATGTGATTTTGATGCTGACAGCTTTCACAATCATTACGGTTTGCCAGTCGTGAATTTCGACCATTCGTAGTCAGCGTAGAGCGTCGTCGCCCACGGCGATTCGGATACACGCATCAACAATCCCGGCTGCGGCGTGAACCGCTGCCACCACTGTTGCTTGGAGTGTTTGGTGTCGTCGAAACTCATCAGCCGCCCTTGCCACAAGATTTCCACGCCGACGCTCTCCATGGCGGCCTGGGTGGTCGAGCCGGCCCAACGCTCCGTCACCAGCGGATGCATGAGCATCGCGGCGACGTGCCGGCGTCCCTTCTTCACATAGATATAGGTGTCGCTGCCAGTGGCCATCACCTGTTGCTTGCTTCCGCCCAGCACCACATACCACTTAATTTCCAAGTCGTCGGCCCACTCCGGCTGGCTGTCGAACTCGCACTCAAACAGCGTCCACGGCACCCGCCCCGCCTCGGTGCCGCCGCGACCGCTTGCGCCACCACTGGCCGGATTCAACCGCCGCAGCTCGATCCGTTTGATGAGAAAATCCGCCTTCACAGGGCGAGGCTGTAATTGCGCGAGCGACTCGCTTGCGCCCAATGCCAGAAGCGCCCCAACTACCGGCGCCAACCATCGCAGCGGCCTGAAATGTTCTTTCATCACTCTCCTTCTACCCATCCACCGACATTCTTTCAACGCCCAATCCCATGGGTGTTTTTTGCATTCTGCGAACCTTACTCAAAAACGCCGCAACCGGTCAACAACAAGATCATCACAATGCAGGTAAAACGGAATGCGCTCCGTGCCGGCAATAGTCCGGTCCTCGTTCACGCTTCCCATCTCCGGCCTCATCGCTTGGTCGTCACCCAATACACGGGCAGGCGCGTCAACCGCGCGCGCGGGTCATTCACAATCCGCACGTTGCCCATCAAATCCAGCGCCCGCACTTCCGGCGCCGCCCATGGCGACGGCAACCGAACCTCCGCATCTTCCGGCAATGCCCACGCCACCAGCACCCGGCCGTTGTCGCCCGCGCGCTGAAACTCAAACGCCCGGGCGCCCGCTCCCAGCGCGTGCTCGGCAATCAAGACGGCGCCGTCGAGCAATCCGTTGGCCACATAATAGGCCACCGCCACCGCCGTTGGCGAGTCGTCATATTCAAAAAAACCGTTTGCCGGATCGTCCTCCGGCGCGCTCCATGGCGACGCCAGCCCGCAAAAAAATCTCTCCGCGCCGGACGCCATCGCGAGCACCTGCTGCCGCACGATCAGCGCCGCGGCCTCGCGCGGCGGCAACGGCTTCCCGTCGAGCGCCTGCTCACGATAACCACTGGCCACGTTCCGCAAGCCGCCGCTCGTAATCCACACGGGCTTCTCGCCGCCGCTTGCGCGCATGGCCGCCTTGATCGCCGCCACCATTTTCTCCACCGGCGGGTCGGCGGCGAGCGCCTCGGGGCCGGACGCCGGCGGCAGATGGAAGGACAAGGCATCCATGGAATCCAGCGTCCCGTATTGCAACAGCTTGGGCGCGAGGTCCCACTGACGCAGCGCGCCGCCGACAATCAGACACTCCGGGTCTGTCGTCTTCGCCGCCGCGTACGTGCGCCGCAACAGGTTCGCGTAGTTCTGCAACCGTTCCCCGGCGTCGCCGCCGGCCAGCAGGCCCGGCCGGTCCGGTTCGCTCCACACTTCCCACGCGTGGACCCAACTCCGGTAGTGGTTGACGGTTTGCTGAACGTAAGCATCCCACTCCTCCGGCCGCGAGCCGCGGTCCCGCGGTCCGTTCTCCCAGTAAACCGACGCGTCGAGCGAGCCGAGCACTTCCAATCCGCGCCGCCATGCCGCGCGAAACGTTTCGTCGAACCATTGCCATTGGTCGGGTTGCGGTTCGACGGCAAACCACTGCGTCGCCAGCGGCATTCGCACCCATCGCACGCCCAGCCGGCCCGCGGCGTCCAGTTGCTCGCGACGGCAGCGGATCGTCCCGCCAAACAGCGACGCGTGCGCCGGCGGCCGGGCCACCAGCGGCTGCACCACGGCCAGCGCCGTCTCGTCGCGCGAGCCGATGCCGTCAAGTTCCGCTGCGATCACCACACGACCCGCCAAACCGAGCGGCAGGACGACGGACGCCGAACCAAATCCGTTGCCCGACGTGCCCAGCGTCACTTCGCGGCGGAAAATCTCCCGTTCGTTGAAATCGCGCCCCGTCACGCGCACCCGCCATGCCGCGTTCGTCGGCTGCGCCGCGTAGGACACCGCCGCCACCACTACGAAAGGCTGCACGCCCGGCGGGAACCAATGCTCCGCCTGCGGCACGGTCACCGCCACCTCGGCCGGGAATCGCGGTGCAAACGGCGCGGCCAGTTCGCCTGCCTCCAACTGCGCCGCGTCTATCCACAGCGTCTGCGGCCCGCGCGCCTGCAGCGCCACGCGCGCCGATCCTGCCGCAGCCTTCGCCGCCGGTTGCGTCACGCTTACCCGCTGCCACGCGCCCGTCGGAAATACGCGGTTGGTCGTCGCCGCCCCGCCCGGCTGCTCGATGACGAGCTCCGCTTGTGACGCCGGCGCGGATCGCGGCCCCGGCTCGGCCCGGAGAAAAATCGAAAACGTCCGCGCCTGGCCGGCCGGCATCGGCTGCCAGAACGATCTCACCGTCAGCCGCTGGTGCTCGCTCAGCACGGCGCGCAAACAGCGCCGCCCATGCGCCGTGCCGCTGTTGCGCACGTCCGGCGATGGGTTTTCCCACTCGATCGCCGGCCGTTCCGCGAACGCGTCCGCGTCGCTCACCTGGCAGATCCAGTGCGACGTGCCCAATTCGAAGCTGGGGTTCGGCAGGAGATTTTCGGCGCGCGCGGAAGCGAGAGCATAGAACACTCCAAAACCCAAAATCCAAATTCCAAGGAAACTCCAACACGCCGACGCGGATGCCTTTGGCGTTTGTCGCTTGGAGTTTCCTTGGAATTTGGATTTTGGATTTTGGAGTTTCACTTTCCGTTTTCCTTCGCGCGCTGCACTTCGATGATGCCTTTTTCGCCGACACCGTGAATGCCTTCCACCGAATTTTGCTCGATGGCCACCGTCGCGCCCGGCTCATCAATCGCGAATGCCACCTGCGCGTTCGTCGAGTGGCTCACCGGATACCAGAAATAGGCGTGGTTGCGCCGGAACACCACGGCGTCGCTGCTGGCCGCCGCGTGATACGCCGTCATCGCGTCGCGCACCACGTTGAACTCCACCACCGTGCCAACGACCGAGGCCGACGTGTCGCGCACCGACGCTGCGCCGTGGCGGCTGACGAGGACCACGCCGTCGGTGCGGCTGCGAATGAACGAGTTGTGGCGCAGCACGTTGCCGAGCGCACGCGGAAACTCCACCGGCAGATTCGCCGCGTCGCCGCTGGTGACGAGCGCGCCGGCGCTGCATTCCTCGACGCGGTTGCCCTCGGCGACGTTCCAAAACAGCGGGCTGATGCCGCGGTTCCACGTGCGCGGCATCGAGGAGGCCAGCGTCGTGCCGTTGGCGTAGAGGAACAGGCCCGGCTTACGCTGGCGCGCGATGGTATTGCCGGCGATGACGTTTTCGACGCACGAAATCCACAGTTGGATGCCTGTCATGCCGTCGGGCGTGTGGTTGCCGACGATGAGGTTGCGATGAAACATCGTGCCCACCGCGACAACGGAGCCTTTCGCCGGCGCAACACGCCACGGCCGGTCGAGCAGCAGCCGCTCGCCGTCGCGCTTCATCACGCGTCGCGTCTGTCCCTGGCCAACGCCGCTGAAAACCGTGACGTAATATTCGCTGATCGGCGGCTCCGGCGAGCCGTCGTCCGCGTCCGGCGGCCAGAACGGCGTCTCATTCTTGTCGGCGTCGTGCGTAAGCTGCTCGCGTTTCACGCTGCCGAGCCGGTCGTCGGGCGTCGGCGGAAATGTCTTGGGCAGCGTCACGCTCGCCCCATCCGCGCCGGCAAGCGGCCCGAAGTAGGCGGTGCGGTGGTTGCCCTCGAACAAAATCATCTCGCCGACGTTCTGGTCCGTCCCCGCCACGCCGCCGAACCGCGTCTGGCCCGTCCCGACGCCCACGCCGGGGCCGCGCGACTCTTCGACGCCGTTCCGAGCGATATAGTTGTGCGTTATCGAGCCATGACCAGTGGAGAACCACAATAGCCGCCTCGCGGTTGGTCCGCCAGCCGCCTCGCCCGGCGGCGAGATGACACGGTTGTCCATAATAATGCATTCCTCAATCGGCTCGCAACGACCGAGGATCGCCGCCTCCGCGTTGCCGCCAACGCGAGTTACTGATACCAGCCGGTTATTAGCAAACTGGCTTCGCCTCGCGCCACTGATGAAAAGTGGTGCGCGGCCCCAAAGTTCATTCGAGTCAATGGAAGCGTGGTCAGCATTACGCACATGAACACCGCAGTTCTCGGCCTGCTTGCCATCACAGTCGGCGACGCGGACGTATTCGACACGGCAGTCGCGCAACCACGCCGTCGACTCCGGCGAACGGATGGCGACGCCGATATTGACCTGCTCATTGCCAAGAATAGTTAGGTTTTTTACAGCCGCGTCGTCACCGCTCAACCAGACCGCCGCGCGATCACCGCCCGGCAACGCACCTTCCTTCGTGACGAATTTCACGCAGTCTTCGCCTTGCATCACCAGCACGCCGCCGCCGGTCTTCGGAAATGGCGAGTCGCCCGGCGTGAATGTCGGATCGAGCGCGAAGACAAACGCATCGAGCGAGACGCCGCCGCCCTTGATGTTTTTCCAAACGAGCTTGTGTTTGCCGGCAGTCAGTTTCAGCGTCGCGGACTTCGACCACTTGAACGCGCCAAAGCCGCCGGTGTTCGGCAGGTTCTCCAGCGGCACCGGCGCGCCGTCATCCACGATGAGCGCGTGATTGCCGCTGACGCCGGACTGTTTCCACGGCGTCATCTCGGTGGCGTAGCGCAACCAGACTGTCCACTCGCCGGCCTGCGGCACATCGAGCGCGTACTCCATCGTGTCGCCCGGCGTGTGGACCGCACCGGCCGCCTGATTCCAGCCAGAACCACTGAGGCGCGGAAACTGCGCGCCAGAGTCATGTTCAAGCCGCAGGGTCGTTCCATTGTACATGGCTTGTCCGGTGAGGTGGACTCCCGCCGGAACGCGTAACGTGGAGTTGAACGTGAATGTTCCCAATGCCAGTTGCACCACTCCACCACCATCTTTCCCCAGTACATCGAGCGCGCGCTGGATATCCTCGCCTGTGGCGGTGTTGGGGATGTTGATCGTCTTCCATTGTCTGCGCGGCGTCTCACCTGCAACACGGAGCTTGAGCGGACCACTCCAGCCGAATTCACCGCCGTGGCCGGCGTGCATCCAGATTTCGTAGTCGCCAATGTCAATGTCGGTGGGAACTCGGAAGTTCAACAAATACTTATCAACATACGACGCACAAACCCACTTGCCCTTGCCTCCACATTGAGTGAGATAAACGAACCCGGCCATGTTGTCAGGTCGCCGCGCGAGGTTGCGGCCAAATATGTTCACAGAATCTCCTGGTGTTACCGTATCGGGCGAGCACCACCACGGTTGCGGCGCGTTCAAGACGATGGGCGCGGAACAACCGGCGGCGTTTTTTGCCCACACGACGAACGGCCCGTCGTGCGCCCTCTCCGGCAGCGTCGCCGCCAAATAATGAGGGGTGGCCAACTGCACGTGCAAAGGCCACAGCTGGCCGGTGGCGTCCTTGTCGCTGACGCCCCATGCGACGAGATTTGTCGTGAGATTGTCGCCGACGATGAAAAAGGTTTCGTCCGGTCCCGCCTCGGCACTATGTTCATAAATCACCGGCGCGCCGGCCGCCGCCGGCATCGTCGGCGGTTGAAACACGCCGCCGGGAATTTCCTGCGGCGGCGGCTTCGGCCCGGCGGCGACGGCAACAAGCGCGACCGCGACAAGTGGTGCGATTGATCGGTTCATTGCAAATCCTCAACGGCGGCCACGACTGTAAAGACGCGCTGCCAAAATCACAATCCGGGAATCGGCGGCGCAAACTGGAAATTCGAGACGGGCTCGCGACTCCTGTCGGCGCTTACGTCATTTTCGGCTGCTGCTGCGTGACGCAGTGCAGCGCGCCGAGGCCCCAAACGAGGTCGGTGCACTCGATGCCAACGACCCGGCGCGTCGGGAAACACCGCTGCAAAATCTTCAGCGCGCGGCTGTCGTTCCGGTGCGAGTAAACCGGCACGAGGACGACATTGTTGGCGATGTAAAAGTTGGCATAGCTGGCGGGCAGCCGCTGGCCGCGGCCTTCAAGGCGGCCGGGCATCGGCAACTCGATGACGCGCAGCGGCTGGCCATCCTGGTCGCGCATGGCGCGGAGGCGTTTCAGGTTTTCCAGCAGCGGCGCGTGGTTTTCGTCGGCGGGATCCTCTTCGGCACAGGCGACGACGGTGCGCGCGTCGACAAAACGGGCGATGTCGTCCACGTGGCCGTCGGTGTCGTCGCCGGCGATGCCGCCGCCGAGCCAGAGGATGTGGGTAACACCGAGGTAGTCGCGGAGACGCTGTTCGATCTGGGGCTTCGTGAACTGCGGATTGCGGTTTTTGTTGAGCAGGACGGATTCGGTGGTGAGCAGCGTGCCGCGGCCGTTGACATCAATCGAGCCGCCTTCCAACACCATGTCCGGCGAAAACAACGGCAGGCCGAGCGTCTGCGCAACGCGTTGGGGAACGGCATCGTCGAGGTCCCACGGCGGATACTTGCCGCCCCAGGCGTTGTAGCGCCAGTCGAGGACGGCGATTTCGGGTTTCGGGTTTCGGCTTTCGGGTTTCGGAACAACGAAAACCGGTCCGTGGTCACGGCACCAGCATTCGTTGCAGCCGAAGCGGTGGAGAAAAACACGGTCGCGGCTGAGCTTTGGGGACGCGGCAAGGAAACGGCGGACGATCTCCTCGTGCGCTTCGTCGTGGACGACGATATGGACCACTTCGTGCGGACTGAGTTCCTCGGCCAGCTTCACCCAGTAGGCCGGCACCGGATCGAACTTACCGGGAAAGCTCGCGCCCGCGCCGCGAGGCCACGTTAGCCACGTTGCCTCGTGTAACTCCCACTCGGCCGGCATGTGGAAGCCCAGGGCTGCAGGTGTGGGTGGATTTGTCTTCATCGCTTTCAGTCCACCAACCGTTTCGTGATGTCGCCGTAAGCGTCCACGCGGCGATCGCGCAGGAACGGCCAGTGCGTCCGCGAGTCTTCCACGCGGTCGAGGTCGCAGTCGGCGATGACGATCTCCTCCGTGTCCGCGCCCGCCCGTGCAACGACACCGCCGTCGGGCCCGGCGACGAAGCTCTGGCCCCAAAACTCAATGCCGTCGCCACCGGCGGGGCGCTCACAGCCAACGCGGTTGACGGCGGCGACGAAGCAGCCGTTGGCGATGGCGTGGCTGCGCTGGATGGTTTCCCACGCGTCGTGTTGCGCCGGGCCGAGCCGAGCCTTCTCGCGCGGATGCCAGCCGATCGCCGTCGGAAAAAACAAAATCTCCGCGCCTTGCAACGCCGTAAGCCGCGCCGCCTCCGGATACCACTGGTCCCAGCAGATCAACACGCCGATCCGTCCGTGCCGCGTCGTCCACGCGCGAAAACCGAGGTCGCCCGGCGTGAAGTAAAACTTTTCGTAATAAAGCGGATCGTCCGGGATGTGCATCTTTCGATACTTGCCGAGACAGCGTCCGTCGGCGTCGAGGACCGCGGCGGTGTTGTGATAGACGCCGCGTGCCCGCCGCTCGAACACCGGAGCGACGACGGCCACACGGAGGCTCTTCGCCAGCCGCGCCAGCGCCTCGGTGGTCGGGCCGGGCACCGCTTCGCCCAGTTTGAAATGGGCGTAATTCTCCTCCTGGCAGAAATACTGCGACCCGAACAGCTCCGGCAGACAAACGATCTGCGCACCGCGACGCGCCGCTTCCCGGACGCGGGCCAGCGCCTTTTTCAAGTTCGCCGCCGGTTCGGGCGAGCAGGCCATCTGCACGAGCCCGATGCGGACGATGTGCGATTTGCGTTTCGTTGCCATCGAATGGACGGCGGCCACAGACCAACCGCCACAAAGGTTAGTTTCTGCACCGATGATTGCAAGACTGCGGTGCGACGAAAAACGGGAGGTCAGAAGCCCAGACGGGGAACGGCAACAACCGGCGCCACGGCGTTACTTGTGACGGAACGCGATGCGGCCTTTGGTCAGGTCGTAGGGGGAAACTTCAACGGTGACCTTGTCGCCGAGGGAAATACGGATGAAATTCTGGCGCATTTTGCCGGAGATGTGGCAGAGGACGGTGTGGCCGTTCTCCAGCTCGACACGATACATCGTGCCGGCGAGCAATTCCTTCACCGTGCCTTCCAACTGAACCGCATCTTCTTTGGCCATAAATCGTCTGTTCTGTAATGGCTCTCGCCCCTGCCGGCAACCGGCTTCCAGCGACAACCGGAAGGAACTTTACGGAAAACGGCGGGAAAGTAAATGATTTTCGCAGATTCCCGCCGTCAGCGCGTTGACTCAAATTAAATGACACCGAAGGGGACGGGCTGAGGGGGCGAAAAAGGGGTCGTTGACTCATGGAGAAAAGACACCCGAAAAGGGTGGCCATGAACATGAACCGAACGATCAAA
>Ga0114951_10000337_pt1 | contig 67616 bp, 39 predicted proteins | sample AM7aDNAmetaG_FD_88677 | JGI IMG/M metagenome (GOLD analysis project Ga0114951, IMG submission 88677) | Freshwater microbial communities from Finland to study Microbial Dark Matter (Phase II) - AM7a DNA metaG | ecosystem: Environmental > Aquatic > Freshwater > Lake | place: Finland: Lake Alinen...
ACCTGGTGTTCATCGAGTTCAACATCAACGACGGCAGCCCGACCAACGATTTCCGCAAGGCGACGATGGAAGGCATCGTGCGCCAGCTCTGGTCGTCGCCGACGAAGCCGGAAATCGTCTTCGTCTATACGACGAGCCGCGACCTCAACCGCAATCGCGGCAGTCATCCGGCGGTGGCGAAGCATTACAATATTCCCGACATTGATTTGCAACCGCCGCTTGTGGCCGCGCTGAGCCGGCCCGACCTGCCGAAGCCGACCGAGAAGCAACTCGGAGACAAGAAGCTCGACTGGAGAGCCTGCGGCCAAGTGTTCATGAGCGACTCGGTGCATCCAAACGATTTCGGCCACACGATCTACACCGACACCATCGTCGCGTATCTCAAGACGCAGATGGACGCGAAGCCGTTGCCGGCACCGACGCTGCCGCCGCCGCTGGTGAGCGACGAGTTTGCCAACGGGCGGCTCGTGCCGCCGGGCGGGGCGAAACTTTCCGGCGACTGGGAGGTGTTGCCGCCGGACGAGAAGAACGGGCTGCTGAAACGCTACGCGGGCGGCACGATCAACGCGCGCAAGGCGGGCGATTCGCTTGAGTTCGAGTTCGAGGGCACGGCCATCGGCCTCTTCGAGAACGTCCAGAAGGACGGCGGCAAGTTTGAGTGGACGATAGACGACGGCAAGGACGAGCCCGCCGACAAGAACTACGGCGGCCCGAAAGGCTGCAAGCACGGCAAGGTGGACACCGCGCCGGGGCCGTATTTCCCGCGCAACCACTACGCGGTGTTCTCCTGCGGCCTCGCCCCGGGCAAGCACACGCTGAAGATCAAGGTGCTGGAGGAACACGACAAAACCAGCACCGGCAACCGGCTGCTGATCGGTTACTTCATGGTGGCGGGAGGGAAGTAGTCGCAACAAACGCCCGCAGCTCAAAGCCTGCTGCCTAACTACCTAAAGCTCAGCTATTGTGGAGAACTGGGTCGCCGCTGCACGTACGACAAGTGGCGGAAAACAGCGGCCGAGATAACCTGAGTTGGTTTGCTGTAGCGCAATTTCAGGCGTTTCGACGTTCATCGGGTTCAGGCTCAAGCTTGATGTCGCGCTCGAACAACTCAATCGCTGTCGCCGCAACCCGACCGGTGTCGTAATAAGCATAAGCCGCAACACCGAGAGCTCCAATAACGATCAGCCACCGCGAAACACCCTTGCCGATAACACGCCGGGTAATACGAATTCCAATCTTCTGCGCGACGGTCCGAAAGGTGCGGAGCGAGACGCGACGAACAAGAAAACGTTCGCCGACTCGAACGACCAAATCACGAAATGCCTGTGCAGCCAAGTGGCGAAAGAGGCAATAAAGCATTTCCTCACGCGCCAAACAGGATTTTTTGCCGTAGATGGCAGCAATATCCACCACCATCTGAGCCTGAATCTTCCAGACGGCGATGAGTTCGGGAAGAATAGTCAGCCAGCCAAGTGGACCAGGAGGCAAAGCAAGCGTGCCAGCGGTAACGGCGGCTTTGGTTGCTGCGGAGGCGGCAACGGATTGGGCACTCTTGGCGGGGTTTCGGCTCTTGTGCTCATCGGTGCCCGGGATATGTCCGATAAAGCTCAGGATAGCCTCAGCAATCTTGTGACTGGGATTCTCGTCAGGCGCGGAACTTGGAAGGGTCATCTTGAGCATGGCATTCAACTCATTATACCATTTAGAGTTTGCTCTTGCACTGGTGCGGCGGTCTGCACCCCGAAAGTTTTTGGGGATGACTGCCGAAAAACGTGGGGTGGACATTCCTGTCCGCCACGGTAGTCCTTGCTTGACGCGGACGCAGACAAAGATGTCCGCCTCACAGTCAACTTCAGTTTTCGGGTTCAAACCGGCCGGCAGGGCGCGACCGCTGGGCGCGCCGCAGCCGTTGCACAGCCAAGGACAAACGGCGCGCCCGGCGGTCGCGCCCTACCCCAAACTGCATCGTTCCGTTCAAACCGGCCGGCGGCCGGCGACGGCGCGGCCGAGGGTCAGTTCATCGGCGTATTCCAAACCGGAGCCGACGGGGATGCCGCTGGCGATGCGCGTGACGGCAATGCCGAGCGGCTTGAGCACGTCCAGCAGGTGATGCACCGTGGCCTCGCTCTGCGCGTCGCCGCCGAAGGCGATGATGATCTCGCGCGGACGCTCGGCTTGCGCGCGCTTGACGAGCGCCTCGATACGCAACTGCTCCGGGCCGACGCCGTCGAGCGGCGCGATCTTGCCCATCAGCGCGTGATAGACGCCGCCGAACTGGCCGGTCTTCTCGATGTGGAGAATGTCCGCCGGCCGCTCCACGACGCAGATCAACCCCTTGTCGCGGCGCGGGCTGCTGCAAATCTCGCACGGGTCGGCGGCGGTGTAGCTGCCGCAGCGCGAGCAGTTCTTGATGCCGCTCCGCGCCGCACGGATCGCCGCCGCCAGGTCCTCCGCCAGCCGCGGCTCGCTTTGCATGATGAAGAGCGCCAGCCGTTCCGCCGAGCGCGGGCCGACGCCGGGCAGCTTCTTCAGCGCGTCCATCAGGTGGCGAACAGGTGCGGGGTAGTCGGGCATGGCGGCGATGGGGAAATGGAGTGGTGGAGTAATGGAGTGTTGGAGTGTTGGGGCGGCGGAGATTCCATCACTCCATTACTCCTCACAGGCTGAATCCCGGCGGCAGTTGCAGGCCGGCGGTGAGCTTGGACATTTCGGCCTCGCTCATTTTCTTGGCGGCGTCGAGCGCCCCGTTGACGCCGGCGAGCAGCAGGTCTTGCAGCATCTCGACGTCGTCCGGGTTCACGGCGCTTTTGTCCACCGTGATGCTCGCGAGCATGCCGTCGCCTTTCGCGACGACCTTGACCGCGCCGCCTCCGGCGGTGAACTCGACGGTCTTGTTGGCCAACTCAGCTTGCATGCGGGCCGCGTCGGCCTGCATCTTCTGAGCTTGTTTCATCAATTTTCCGAAGGAGGGCATGGTAGGAATCCAGTAATCAGTGGTCAGTGGTCAGTGAACAGTGGACAGTTTTCAGGTGCGGACGGTGACGATTTGGCCGCGGAAAATCTCCAGCGCTTTCTTGATCAACGGGTCGTTGCGGAAATCTTTCGTGTCGCGAGAGGACGGCGCGGCGGCGGACGGTTTTGCCGGCGGCGGCGTGGCCGGAGTAGCTGGTGCAAATGGTGATACGGCCGACGCGGGCGTTGGCGCGGCGGTCTCGCTGGCTGGCGGCTCGGACTTCCGCGCATCAAGCTCCGGATCCTCGGCCAGCTCGAAATGGATTCCCACGTCGTGGCCGAGAAACTCGCGCAGTTTGGTTTGGAGCACGGCCCGGAAACGCGGCGAGTTCAGGAATTCCATCGCCGACTTGAACTCCGGGTCGAAGCCGATGGTGAACACGCGGCCGTCGAAGCTCAGCGCCCTGCCCTGGTTCAGGAACTCGCGGCCGAGCGGCGCGGCCTGCGCGAAATGTTCGTGAACGTAAGCCCAGATCGCCTGCAACTGTTCGGCGGATGTCGTGTAGCCCGGCGTTGGCGGCGGCTCGGCCACGGCGTCCTGGCGGTGCTTCGGTTCGGCCATGGCAGGTTTGGCGGCGGCGACCGGCTTAACGGCAACCGGTTTGGCGGCTACGGGTGCGGCGGTGCCTGACGTGGGCGGCGTGCCGCCGCGGAGCGAGTTGAGTTTTTGCAGCACCACATCAATGCTCGCGGCCTCGCGAGCCTGGCTGGCCTTGATGAGCGTGACTTCGAAGAGAACCCGCTTCGACGCGGTGAAACGCAGCCGGCCTTCGGCGCCGGTGAACACTTCCAGCACCCGCAGCAGCGCATCGGCGTCCACGGACGCGCTCTGTTTTTTCAACTCGACCAGTTCGGCGTCCGTGGCGTCCACGGCCCCGCCTTGATCGCCGGCCATCTTCACCACCAGCAGGTTGCGGAAATGCTCGATCATCTCGGTCAACAACCGCTGGAGGTCCTTGCCGGACTCGGCGAGGTCGTTGAATTGTTTCAACGCCTCACTGCTCCTGCCGTCGAGGACCGCGCCCGACAGCTCCACAATCCGCTCGTGCGCGGCCAGGCCGAACACGCCGAGCACGTCGTCCTCGGCAATTTTGTTGCCGCAAAAGCTGATCAACTGGTCCGTGGTGCTGAGCGCGTCGCGCATGCAACCTTCGGAGCCGCGCGCCACGGCCAGCAGCGCCGCGTCCTCGATCTGGACCTTCTCGTCCTTGGCGATGGCGGCGAGGTGTTTGACGATGAGCGAGGTGCCGAGCCGGCGGAAATCGAACCGCTGGCAGCGCGAGAGGATGGTGAGCGGCAGTTTCGACACCTCAGTGGTGGCGAAAACGAAGATGACGTGGTCCGGCGGCTCTTCCAGCGTCTTGAGCAGGGCGTTGAAGGAGCCTCCGGAGAGCATGTGGACTTCATCCACGATATAGATTTTGTATTTGCCGCTGGTCGGCGCGTATTTGACGTTCTCGATGATCAGCTCGCGAATCTTGTCCACCTGCGTGTTGGAGGCGGCGTCGTATTCGAGGACGTTCATGCTGCTGCCGGCGGTGATCTCCACACAATTGGCGCATTTCTCGCACGGCGTGGGCGTCGGGCCTTTCTCGCAATTGAGCGCCTTGGCGAGGATGCGGGCCGTGGTGGTCTTGCCGGTGCCGCGGGGGCCGACGAGAAGATAGGCGTGGGCGATGCGCTTGTTCTTGATGGCGTTGACGAGCGTCTGGGTGATGTGCTCCTGGCCGATGACATCGGCAAACTGCTGGGGCCGCCATTTGCGGGCGAGAACTTGATATTGAGCCATGGCCGTGAATTGTAATTCGTGATTCGCAACTGGTGATTCGAGACTCGCAATACGAATCACGAGTCGCAAATCACAAAAATATTGGCCGTGCACCCGATGTCGGCCGCCGTTCGGACGGCGATGCCGCGCGCCTCGACTCAGGCCAGGCAGCTCCACGGCACACGAAAAAATCGGTTTACCGTTGCTACCTTCCGGTCCTGGCGGATTTCGCCGCCTTTCGTCGCATGGAACCCAGCCGTCAACGCCTAGACACACGGTTCGTCCCGCCCTCTCGACGGTCTCGACCGGGAATTCGACCCTGCTATAGCGGGTTGCAGGTCCGGCCGGCTTACGCCGGTCGTCAGGGCACCGCTACCGCCCCGTCTAGCACGACCAAAACAAATGGAGCCTACGATCGGGCTCGAACCGATGACCTGCGGTTTACGAAACCGCTGCTCTACCAACTGAGCTACGTAGGCAATTTACCTGTTTTTACGGGCGTTATTGCTGTGTTCCAAAGCCTCCATCGGTCCACAGGTCAAACGCCCGCTCCAAACAAGTGACAAAGAACCAGCCAAACGACAACGGGCATCTTTACGTTAGAAGGTCGTCAAACTCAACACAAAAGCAGGCGGGGTTCTTTTTTCGAGGCGCTGGCGGAACGGTGGCTGGATGCCGTGGGTGGCGCAACTGGAGGGGCAAACAACATTTACGCGCACGATGAACACGGGGCGACGACGGTCACTGACTGAAAATGACGATTTCTTGAAAAGGTGACCGCTGAAATCGGACGGCGGCGGATGGAAGACGGTGATAATGGCAAGTGGGAACTAAGCGGTCGCCAGTCTGAAGTTCCACCCGCAAACATTTACGCTTGCTTTACAATTTTCTCCCGTCGAGCACACAAGATCTTTACACGGTTCGCGTTCAATACTGTGGCATCAAGAATCACTGGACGGCCACACTATGAAACGCATGCCGGTTTGCATCCGAGGAGCAGTGTTGGATCCTGGAGTGTTTGACACACCCAGACATCGCGCAACTGTCCCCTCGCAGCGCGCCAGTCGCCGCAACCCATGAGAAACTCATCATGAAACGGACATTATTTTTCTGCGCCATGCTCGCCGGCACGGCCATCGCTTACGAGGCGTTCCAAGGACCGACGGAGGTGTTGTATTGGGACAGCTCCAAGACCTGCAATGGTTACACGTTCTTCGGCGTCGGTGGCCACACCTACTTGGTGGACATGCAGGGTTACGTCGTCCACACGTGGTCGGTGGGCAACAATCCGCATCTGCTCAACGACGGCGGCGTGCTCGATTCGACCCAGAATCAAGGCAGCAGTGATTTCACCGGCTTCGTAAAAGTGAGCTGGACCGGCAGCAATCTTTGGTCCTACTTGAACGCGCGCACGAACTACTTCCTCCATCACGACTTCACGCAAATCTACAACCCCAAGCTCGGCACGAACACCGTCCTGTATATCGCCAGGAAAAACGTGACCGCTGACCAGTGCGTCGCCGCTGGCTGCAATACTGCTTATACCAATTACTATAACAACGCCCAGGTTGACGCCATTGTCGAAGTGGACATGTCCGGCAACATTGTCTGGGAGTGGAGCTTCTTCGACCATCTGATCCAGAACTTCGACGCGAGCAAATCCAACTACGTCGGCTCCGGCATGACGATTTCAAACTATCCGGGCAAGCTGAATGCGAACATCCCAGGCTTGCCCATCCAGAGCGACTGGCTGCATTGCAACGGGCTTGATTACAACCAAACCCTTGACCAGATCGCCATCAGCTCGGTCCGCGGCGAGTTCTACGTGATTGACCACGGCAACACATTCTTCGCTGGCGATCCGTCAGGGAGCATCGCGTTGGCCGCAAGTTCTGCGGGCGACTTTCTCTACCGCTTCGGCGATCCCGGCCGCTACAACCAGGGCGCCATTCCTGCCATCCTGACCAACTGGACCGAGTCCACCACCGGCAACAAACAACTCGGCGGCAACCATCATGTGAGCTGGATTCCGTCGGGGTTTCCGCGCGCGGGCAACATGATGATCTTCAACAACGCGCAGAACCTTTTCGAGCACACCCAGCAGTCCTACGCGATGGAGATCAATCCTTATTTGAATGCGAACACCAACAACACGGGCGCCTATGTGAATCCACCGGATGCCGGCTATTACTCCTGGTCGCCCGGCAACAACACCGACAAATCGCCCCGGATGCTCTCCAACCAGCTCGTGTGGATGTGGTATTCCAAAACCAGCCACGGCATGCTCAACCACATCGGCGGCAGCGTCCAGCGCCTCGCCAACGGCAACACTCTGATCTGCTCCGACGAGGAGGGACACATCCTCGAGGTCACGGACTCCGGCGAGGTGGTGTGGGAATACATCAATCCGGTGTCCACCGGCGGAATCCTGAAGTTCAAGCGCGACAACTGGCCGATGGAAAACGGGCTTTTCCGCGCGTTCCGCTATACCACCACCGATCCACCATTGGTCGGCCGCACACTCACGCCGGGCAGCACCATCACCGGCCGCACGCCGTCCTATGCCACTCCTTAATTCGAGGTGCCCAATGACACTCATGCATCGCACGCTTGGCATCGCGCTTTTGGTCGCAAGCGGCGTTACCTCGCTTCACGCCTACGAACGTGTCCAAGGCCCCACACAGTTGATTTACTGGGACAGTTCACAAACTTACAACGGTTACACCCTTTTCGGTGCCCAAGGCAACACCTACCTCATTGACATGCAGGGGAACGTGGTTCACACGTGGCCCCTCGGGGTTAATCCACGCCTGTTACCCAACGGCGACCTGCTGGATGCCACGAGTGGCAACATCAGTGGATTCCCAGGGTTCACGGAGTTGGATTGGAACGGCAATACCGTGTGGCAATACACGGAAGCGCGCTCCGGTTATTCCCCGCACAATGACTTCCTCCGGATCTACAACCCCAAGCTCGGCACCAACACGACGCTTTACATTGCCAACAAGTCCATCAACTACAACCAATGCATCGCTGCCGGTTGCAATCCGGCGAACTCCCCCTACACCAATGTCACGGTGGATGCGATCGTGGAAGTCAACTCCGCGGGCAACGTGATCTGGGAATGGTGTTTCTTCGACCACGGTTGCCAGAATTATGATTCCGGCAAATCGAACTACGTTTCCTCCATCTCCAGCGCGCCAGGGCGGATTGATCTGAATCTCGCAGGCCGGCCTCTCACCAACGACTGGCTGCACTGCACCTCGCTCGATTACAACCAGGCGCTTGATCAGATTGTCATATCGGCGGCGGGCGGCGAGTTCTACGTCATCGATCACGGCAACACGTTCCTAAGCAACAATCCCTCGGGGAGCATCACGCTGGCCGCGAGTTCTGCGGGCGACTTTCTCTACCGCTTCGGCGACCCAGCGCGTTACGGAGCGGGCAGTCCGCCTTCCATTCAGCAGAATTGGACTGTATCCCGAACCGGCAACACGCAAGCCAGCGGCATCGGTCAAGTTCAGTGGATTCCGGCGGGCATGCCCGGCGCGGGGCATTTTCTGGTTTTCAACAATGGCCAGAACTTGTTTGAAACCTTGCCGCAGTCCTACATCTTCGAAGTCAACCCTTATCTCAACTCCAGCACCAACAACACGGGCGCTTACGTGGCTCCGCCGGGTGCCGGTTACTACAACTGGCCGGCGCCGGGTCACGATACCGACAAGCAGACGAAAAGCATCTCCACACAGGTCGTTTCGATTTTCATGTCCATGGCGAGTCAAGCCTTTTTCAGTTATGCTGGCGGCAGTGTCCAGCGGTTGACCAACGGCAACACGCTCGTCTGCTCCGCCGCGGAGGGGCATATCTTCGAGGTGACAGCCGGGAGCAACGTGGTGTGGGAATACATCAACCCGGTCTCCACCAACGGGATTGTGGCCTACAAGCGCGATAACTGGCCGCTTTATAATCCCGTTTATCGAGCCACCCGTTACAGCGCCACGGACCCCGCCTTGTCCGGCCGGACTTTGCAAGGCGCGACCACGATCACGGGTGGCGCACCATCCTACATTTCCCCGCCAACGATCAGCGGCGTCGCGCTCAACCCGTCATCACCCAAGGCCGCGGATTCGGCATGGGTCACCGCCGCGGTCACGAACAACGGCGGCATCGCGTCGGTGGCGCTCACTTACATCATCGGAAGCACCAACACCACGCTCACCATGTATGACGACGGCGCGCACCACGACGGCACGTCCGGCGACGGGGTGTTCGGCGCGCAAATTCCCGCGTTTGCAGCGGGCACGCACGTGAGCTACTACCTTTCCGCGCAAGACGGGTTTGGCAACGCCGCGACGAATCCAACCAACGCGCCGGCCAACACGTGGTCCTACACGGTGCAGGGCAATGGAACCAACAACGCACCGGTCATCCTCAGCGTGACCAACACGATCGCATTTTCCGGAAACTTCGTCTGGGTCACGGCCCGTGCCACCGATGACGTCAGCATGGCGTCGGTTCAACTCACCTACACCGCACCTGTCGCGAGGAGTTTTACCAATACGGTGTTCCTGGAGACGATGGCGACGAACGCAGCCAAGCCTTGGACAGGCACCGGCTGCAACTATGCGTGGATGACCAACTACACCGGCGGCAATCCGTTCGAGCAAGCCGGCAACGCCAACTACGGCAGCGGCAATACCAACGGTCTGACGTTCAAAGGCGGCACGACCAACCTCTTCGACACCATGATTACGACGATCAATGGGATTAACGCGCGAGGCACTAACGGCACGGTGGGGTTCTATATTTCGACCAGCCTTAACAGCAGCTACATCGCTTGGGCCATGCAGCTCAGTCCAGGCGGCACGAACTCTTTTACCACGCGTCTGAGTGGATCAGCCACCACGAATCAGAGTTGGACACTCTACAATTACAGCCTGCTGCCGGGCGACCTGGTCAGCAATTTGTTTCTGCGATTCCAGTTCAGCGATGGCGCTCCGACCAACCGGCTATTCCTCGACTACATATCCATCAATACGGTGACAGGCGGATACGTGAATGTGACCACGAATGCCGCCATGTATGACGACGGTCTCCACGGTGACGGTGTAGTGGGCGACGGCATCTATGGTGCTCAAATCCCGGCGGAAACCACCGGCGCGCTGGTCAATTACTACGTCACCGCTACGGACAGTATGGGGCTTAGCACCACCAACCCGGCAGGAGCGCCCGGTGTTGAGTATTCCTACACCGTGTATCCATGGGCGATCACCAATGTGGTGACTTCCCCGGTATTGCCCACCCCCATGAACACCGTCTGGGTGGCCGCCGCGTTGACGACCACCAACGTCTCCCAGGTCACAATGGTCTATAACAGCGGAAGCACCAACTGCACGGTCATCATGTATGACGATGGATTGTATCACGACGGCGCGGCGAGCGACGGTGTGTTCGGCGGACAGATCCCCGCTTTCGCGGGCAACACCGTTGTGAGCTATTACGTTGCCGCCCAAGACAGCCAGACCAACAGCTTCACCTATCCCATCGGCGCGCCGACGAACCTGTTGTCCTACACGGTCTCGCAATGGGCGATCACGAATGTGACGGCTTCCCCCTCATCTCCCACTTATCTCAACTCCGTGTGGGTGACCGCCGGGCTGACGGCCACCAACCTATCCCAAGTCACGCTGACGTATAACGGCGGCGCAGGCGCAGTCAGCGGAAGCATGTATGATGACGGTCTCCATCATGACGGCGCGGCCAGCGACGGGGCATTTGGCGCTCAAATCCCGCCCTTCCCCGCTGGCACTGTGGTGAGCTACTACGTGACCGCCCAGGACGGTTTCGGAACTACCACCAATTATCCCGCCGGCGCGCCGGCAAACACGCTGTATTACATGGTGCAAACAAATCAGGCGCCCAAGATTGTTTCCGTGGCCACCACGCCCGCTCCGCCGGTTGCCGGCCAGCCCACCTGGCTCCGGGCGCTCGTCACCGACAATACCGGCGTGGCGTCGGTGACGCTCAGCTACAACGTGACTGCCACTTCAACCAACACGGTGTTTCTGGAAACCATGGCGGCGACCAGCACCAACCTGTGGACAGGCACCAACTGCAACAACGCGTGGACGGTTTCCTACAAGGGACCGAATCCGTTTCAGCAAACCGCCACGGCCAATTACCTCGGCGGTAATACCAATGGCCTGATGTTCACGAAAGGCACGACCAATCTCTTCGACGGCACGATCACGACGGTGAATGGGATTAATGCGCAAGGCAACAGCGGCACGGTGGGGTTCTATATTCAGATTCCCACCCCCACGAACAGCTACGCTGCCTGGGCCATGCAGCTCAGTCCGGGCGGCACCAATTCGTTCACCACGCGCCTGTCCGGGCAGTCCACCACGAATCAAAACTGGCAACTCTACAATTACAGCCTGCTGTCGGGCGACCTGGTCAGCAACTTGTTCATGCGGTTCCAGTTCAGCGAAGGGAACCAGACCAACCGGATATTCCTCGATTACATATCCCTCACGACGGCGGTCAGCAGCAACATCACGACGAACGTCGTGATGCAAGACGATGGGCTGCATGGCGACGGTGTGGCGGGCGATGGCATCTACAGCGCCATGATTCCGGCACAGCCGCTTGGCAGTTCGACGTTCTACTCCATCACCGCCGTGGCTTCCAACGGCCTCTATACCATTGACGGGGCCGGCAACACCTTGTTCTACACCAACGGCAACGGCTCCGTCACGAGCTGGAGCATGTGGGACCTGCCCGACACCGGCCAGACCAACAGCTACACGAGCACGTTTGGCGAAGACAGCGATTACACCATCAATCCACCTTCCTACACCGACAACGGCGACGGCACGATTACCGACAACATCACCGGCTTGATGTGGCAACAAACCGACGGCGGCGAGATGACCTACGCGAGCGCGACAAACTATCCGGCGTCTCTTTTCCTTGGCGGTTTTCTGGACTGGCGTTTGCCGAACGCTCATGAGCTAAACAGCCTGGTTTACATGGCCTCCGCCAATCCTTTGAACAACAACAACCCTGCTATCAACACCAACTACTTCCCCGTCACCGCTGCGGATTACTGGTGGACGCAAGATCACCAGATCAACAATACGAGCAATATCTGGGTTGTCGGTTCCTCCGGCAGCATCAGCACGCAACCCACCAACCAGACGATCAGTGCCGGTGGCACCAAACGGTTTCAAATCCGTTGTGTGCGCGGCGCGCCGTCGCCCACCAGTCCGATTCATCACTTCCTCGACAACGGCGATGGCACGGCGACCGACCTTGATACGGGCCTGATCTGGCAACAGGGGCAGATGGCATCCGCGACGAACTGGACCGGGGCTTTGCAGTATGCCTCGGGTCTTGCGCTCGCAGGCCACAACAACTGGCACCTGCCAAACATCAAGGAGTTGCAGTCCATCAACGACGAGGCCTTGTCCGCGCCATCGCTGAATACAACCTATTTCCCCGGCACCACCGCCGGGTCGTTTTACTGGTCCTCCACGACGGTGCCGGGCCAGACCAACCAGGCTTGGTATCTCAGTTGCCAGAATGGCGTCACCGCACCCCTGGCGAAAACCAGCAACCTGTGGGTGCGCTGCGTGTGCGAAGGCCTGAGCATCACGGGTACCACCAACACCGTCGCTTCGCCCGGGCCGACCAACACGGTGTGGATTACAACCACCATTGGATCGTTGCTCACCAACATTGCCCAAGTATCCCTGATTTACAACGCGGGCAGCAGCCCGGTCAGCGTCACCATGTCTGCGTTAGGAGGTGGTGTCTATTTGGGGCAAATCCCCGCCTTTCCTTCCGGCAGTATCGTGAGCTACTACATCAAAGCTCGCGATGTCGCAGGCCGCACGATCGCCGATCCGTCCGGTGCGCCCACGACACAGTATTCCTATACCGTCGGCGGCAACATTATATCGTTCACGCCGCAATACGTGCGCATCCCCGGCGGCAGCTATGATATGGGCGATCACTACGGCTACATTGACCTCAAGCATTATACCGACGAAATTCCGATCCACACCGTTTACGTCAGTCCGTTCTACATGTCCACGACGCTGCTGACCTGCCGCGAGTATTGCGATTATCTCAACACGGCCATGTCGAATGGGCTGATCCAAGTGCAGTCGGGTTATGTCTATGGCGCCAGCGGCACGAATGTTTACCTCAACAGCACGAACCTCTACAGCGACACCACCGCTGCGGATCCCTACACCACCATCCAATGGACCAACAACAAGTTTGTCGTCCGCACCGGCCGCGACCTTCATCCGATTACAGGCATTCGCTGGTTCGGCGCGATCGCTTATTGCAACTGGCTGAGCGCGCGTGATGGCTACAACCCGTGCTACAACCTCTCGACCGCAAATTGCGACTTCGCCCAGAACGGCTACCGCCTGCCGACGGAAGCCGAATGGGAATACGCCGCTCGCGGCGGCCAGTATAATCCTTATTTCATGTTCCCGTGGGGCAACGACACCAATGCGGTCGGCAATCTCGCCAACTGGCAGAATTCCAGCGATCCCTTTGAATCCACCAACAATTATCCGTGCACCACGCCGGTCGGGTTTTACAACGGCACGCTCCGCTATAACGTCAACCCCAACATCCCCGCCACCAACAGCATCTTCCAAACCTACAGCCACTATAACGGGAATTATGAAAGCTATAGCGGCGCGAATTATGTACCGGAGAATTACAACTGGCCCGCCACCAACGCCACCTACCAGACCCGCGACGGATCCTGCGCCTTCGGCCTCCATGACATGTCGGGCAACGTCTGGCAATGGGTCAACGATTGGTATGCGGCCGGCTACTATCAATACTGTGTGGACAACAACGTCGTCACCAACCCGCCCGGCCCCGTTACCGGCGACCTGATGCCTGACGGCCTGCCCTACCGCGGCTTGCGTGGCGGCACGTGGTGGAACGGCAACGGCCCAGACGACTACGACTACGGCCACGGCCGCGTCTCGAACCGCGACCCGGCGTATTACCTCGGTTCGGCTCCCACCGGTGGCACGCCTTGGATCCAGGTCGGCTTCCGTGTCATGCGGCCTGACAAGACCGTCCAGACCGTCGGCCTGTTCCTCAACACCACCAACGCCTGTCCCGGCTACACGCTCATGTCGCCGATGCAGGGCAAAACCGCCTATCTGCTCAACAACGCCGGCCAGTATGTCCACTCATGGACCAGCACGTTTACCCCGGGCCGCGGAGACTGCCTGACGACGAATGGCCACTATATCCGTGAGTGCTCCGTGGGGAATCTGTCCAAACTCAATGCCGGCGGTGGCGAGGGTGGCCGCCACGAAGAATACGATTGGGAAGGGAACCTCGTATGGGCCTTTGACTACAACTACAGCAACGCCATGACCCACCACGATTTCAAAATCCTTCCCAACGGCAATCTCATCATGCTTGTCATGGAAGTGAAGACCGCCGCCGAGGTGCTCGCCGCCGGTTTCAATCCCGCGCTGTGCGTTTCATCAATTACAACCAACGGCGGATTCATGCTCCCCGACGCGATCATTGAAGTCCAACCCACCCGGCCCTACGGCGGCAACGTCGTCTGGGAATGGCATATCTGGGACCACCTCATTCAGGATTTCAGTTCCACCAATAACAACTACGGTGTCGTTGCCGCGCACCCCGAACTCGTTAACGCCAATCCCCCCGGCGGCCAGAACCAGCAATTCTGGAACCACGCGAACGGGATAGACTACAATCCACAGTTCGACCAGATCATGATCAGTATCCGCAACAACAGCGAACTCTGGATCATAGACCACAGCACCACCGCCGCCGAGGCCAAGGGCCACACTGGCGGCAAATACGGCAAAGGCGGCGACCTGCTCTACCGCTGGGGTAATCCCATACAATACAAAGCCGGCACCTCGGCGAACCAGATGCTCTGGCAGCAACACTGCTGCACGTGGATTCCCGCCAACTGCCCCGGCGCCGGTCACATTCTTATCCACGACAACGGCGTCGGCCGCGGTTACTCCTCTATAGACGAGATCGTCCCCCCCGTGAACCCTGACGGCAGCTATCCGTTGACTCCCGGCTCCGCCTATGGCCCGACGAACTATTATTGGACCTACAAAGCCAGCCCCACGACAAACTTCTTCGGCATGGACATCGGCGGTGTTGAGCGCCAGACCAACGGCAACTCCCTCATCTGCTACGGCATTTGCGGCACTCTTTTCGAAGTCACTACCAACGGCACAACCGTATGGAATTACGTCAACCCCGTGACCAGTGTGCCGCTGGTCCAGGGAACACCCGTGCCGATCGATCCAAACGCACTCTTCCAAACCCAATATCTCAACGAAGTCTTCAAAGTCCACCGCTACGATACCAACTATGTCGGTCTCCTTGGCAAAGATCTTACCCCCCGAGGCACGATCGAAATTTATTCCAACGCCTTCACGGACACCTATGGCGTCGGCCTGCCCGACATCTGGGTCCGCTCTCATTTTGGCAGCCTCTCTGCCGTCTCCGCCACCAGCAGTTACAGCGGCGATGGTTTAACCGATATCCAGAAATACCAATACGGCCTCGACCCCACCCTATGGTCTTCCGCTGGAGACGGCATTCCCGACGGCTGGGCTCTTGCCTACGGATTCGATCCCACATGGGTTGGCACTGCCACGCTCACGGGTTCCAATGGTTACACCGCGCTCCAGTCCTACCTCGCCGGTCTCAATCCGAACAACCCTGCGTCCCGACTGCAAATCCGCAACATCAACATCTCCGGCACCAATGTGGTGATCACGTGGATTGGCGGCACCAACGCGTGGCAATACATCCAGTGTTGCACCAATTTCTTCGGCACAAACACTTCGTGGACGACACTCTACACCAATGCTCCGCCCACCTCCGTGACCAATCAATTCATTCACTGGGGCGGCGCGAGTCAAACCGGCATTTTCTATCGAATCAACGCAGAACACTAAGAGTCATGAAAACGGACACGACCATGCGATGGCTTCTGCTGACAATAATCGGGGCGTCATGGGTTTTTGTTTCGGTGTCGAACGGCCAGACGACCAACGTCACCTCCAATATTGCCGGCTTTCAGGTCGTGACGCTGATCGAAGGGCGCAACTTCGTGGGAATGCCGGTGATCCCGGCGACCAACACACTCGCCGGCATTATGAGCACCAACCAATTGCCGGCCGCAGCCACCGAATCTTCAGCCACTGCCGTGGACTTTTGGGACCAGACCCACCAGACCCTCACCAACCGCTCCTGGCTTTCCTCCAGCGCGAACTTCCCCGGCTGGCGCGCTTCCAGCACGTTTGCCGATAACAACGCGCTGCTGCTTGACGTGAACAAGGGGGTCATCGTGACCATCCGCGCAGGACAAGGCAGCCAGAGCCTGTTGTTGCTCGGTTACGTTGCGACCAACGCGCAAACACAGGTGGTGCAGAACAATAGTTACACGCTCGCCGCCTCCACGTATCCCGTGGCCGTGTCGCTCACCAACAGCGGGCTGGTCGCGAGCGGCTTTGTCGGCGGCAACAGCGTCGGCACTTCCGACACGTTGCAATTCTTCAACCCCACCACGCAATTGTTCGATCTGACGATCTGGTATGACACCGGAAGCGGCGTGTGGCGAAATGCCGATGGCAGCGTGGCGACGCGGCAACTCATGCCAGGAGAATCGTTCGTGATCGCTCGTGGCAACTGGGTCGCCGGCAACTTCACATGGACCAATCCGATTCCCGCCAGTCTCTCACACGGACAACCATGAACACTCAATGGCAATGTCTCCACGGGTTCAGGCTCGCCATCGTAACAGCGGTCGCCAGTCTGGCATTCCTCAGCCTCAATGCCGCAGCTCAAATCTCACCGCCGCTCGATGTCACCGCCAGCCAGCCGGTTTACAATTCGGACGGTGCCACACTCCTGCCCGGCAGCAACCCGTTTGCGGGAAGCTTTGGCTACACCGTCGTTCCCGGTTGCGTTGTGCAGATCATTAACGCCGGTGCCAACGGCACCGCAGACCCACCCGATCATAACGGCAACCCCACCGGCGACGACACCGTCGTTGCCACCACGACCATCGGCACTGGTATCGCACCCGACGCGACGCTCAGCGGGCAGTTCTCCGTCTCCATCTATCCGCCGCCCGCATCTGGCAGTCAGCTTTATGTGCGCGTTTTCAACGCCACCACCACCACGACGGCCACCTGCTATGGCCAGTCGTCATTGTTCACCGTGTCGGGCGTGAACGTGCTCGATGTCAGTTCGCTTGGCCTTGTGGCGACCACACTACCGCTTGATCACACCGCGCCGACGTTGCTCGCCGCCGTCTCGCGCAAAGTCCAGGGCGCCGCCGGAACGTTCGATTTGAATCTGAACCTCAATCCGGCCAGCCCGACGGTGGAACCGCGCGTGGGTGGCCCGACCACCCTCATCTTCACTTTCAGCGAACCTGTAACCACCGCCGGTGGCACATTGAGCGTCGGTAATTTCACACTGACCAACGCGACTTATGTCAGCGCGGCGGTTGTGACCAGCAACCTGACGCTGAACCTAGCCAGCGTGGCGGACCAGTCGGTAGTGACCGTCGTGCTCAACGGCATCACCGATCTGGCCGGCAACGCGCTGGCCGGCACCAACGCGGTGCTTGTTCGCTCCCTCTATGGCGATGTGAACCAGAGCGGCACCGTTAACGCCGTGGACTTGCAGCAGGTGAAGAACAACGTACTCAAGACGGTGACCTCAACCAACTTCCTCTACGACGCCAATGGCAGTGGCATCATCAACGCCGTGGATTTGCAGCAATTGAAAAATAACATACTGCACACCGTCAGCCTCGCGGCCAGTTTCAGCGGATCGAGCATGTCTCTCTTGTCTGGCAGTTTGACCGCCGTCACCTCTTCCACCAATCAAACGGCATCGGTCTTGCCCGCCGCCACACTTGGGGAGGCGCTAGGCGCGCCAGAACTGACATGGAGCACCAACGGCGACGCCATGTGGACGCCGACGATAGCCACGGACGGCTCTTCGGCTGCACGGAGCGGAAGCATCGGCGATCTGAACGTGTCGTGGGTGGAAACGACCGTGGCGGGGCCGGGCATGTTGAGCTTCGACTGGATGGCGTCCTCGGAATTGAATGCGGATTACTTGACGTTCTCGATAGACGGGGTGAACCAGCCGGGAGCGATCTCCGACGAGGCAGGCTGGCAGACGCTGACGTTTATCATTCCATCAGGTCAACACCGCCTGATATGGACTTACGCCAAGAACGCCGCCAATGCCACCGGCCTCGATGCTGGCTGGGTGCGATCGGTTGCTTTTGAGTAACATCGAACCGAGCAAAATAAATGGCGCGCAGCAAGTCCGCGATCTGCCGGATGAAGTCTGCGAGGTCGTAGGGATTTAAGATACCGAGGTGCTGCAAATAACACTGAGCATCCTCAGCGACAAGGGTTTCATTCTCCAAACCAAGCGACGCACATGCCATTCTAGACAAAGCCTTCGATCAGGCGTTGAATCCCTGCATGAACACGCTCGGCGACATGGCGAAAGCGTTGAACCGCTCGCCGGTGTATCTGCACGGCTTGCAGACGCGGTTTGAACTGCCGATCCACGAGGGCGCGCGCTACTCAGACGCCTATCTCGATTTCCTTCGCACCGTCGTCTTTCTGCGAACGCTCAATGTGTCGGGAGACTCCCTGCTCAGCCTCTGGCATCTGGAAAAGAAGCTGCTGCAACTGTTGCATGTGGATTCCACCGGTTCTCCGACGTGGTTCCTCGACGCCTGCGGCCAGCCGAGCCATTCGCGCCGCAGGCTTCTGCTGACCAACTACGACCTGGGCGTGGAAGTGCCGACGGGGACTTTGCAACTCGGCTTGAACTTCGCGGATGCCCTGCCCGAACTTTTCGCCGGCAAGGAAATGGGCGAAGACGCGTTGCGCGTGCTTGGTGAATACCTGAAGCTCTACACGCGCATCCGGGCCGACGTGAGCGCCGAAGCGCCATTGCTCCGCTCGGCGGTCGGCTGGTCAAAGCGTTTGAAGTGAAGTCATGAAAACAAGACATCGAGCCGTGAAGAAGATCGCGAGCCACGTGGCGAAACGAACGCTAGCGCGGAAAGCCAGGCGGACGGCGCGGCGGCGGAAGGGATTGATAACCCCGGAGCAGGCGTGGAGGCTGGCGGCGTCTGAGGAAATTGATCCGACCACCTACAGTCGGATTGAGCGCGGAGAACGGGAGGCGACCTTTGAGCAAAAGCTCGCATTGGCGCGCGTCCTAGGCGTCGAACCTGCGAACATTTTTACGGGGTAACGCCATGAGTGCAAACGCCACAACCAGCACGCCGACGAGCGGCAAGGAAATCCATATCCCGACGCTTGCACTGAATCGCGAACAGGCCGCCATAGCACTGAGCCTTTCCCCTGCGACCGTTGACCGGCTCACGAAACGCGGATTGCTGAAGCTCTTGCGAGCCACGCGACGACCTCTCTACAGCGTCAAAGAGATCACACGCTTCCTCCGCGAGACGACCGCCGAGATTCCGGCTGAGGAGGCCCGATGAGCGCCACGGAACACTTTCGCAACGCCCTGCGCCGTGCCGGTCTCGATTACGGCGGCGAGATTGTCGCCGACGGCAAGCTGCATCGCTTCAAGGCCGATGGCGACCACGGGCGCAACTCCTGGTTTGTGCTCCACGCCGGCCTGCCGATGGCTGGCGCATTTGGTTGTTGGAAGCGCGGCTACAAGGAAAATTGGTGCGAGCGCAGCGACAGCCAGCTTTCACAACAAGAACGCGAAACGTTTCGCCGTCGCATGGAACAGATTGAAGCGAAGCGCAAGCGCGCGGAAGGCGAAAGGCAAGCCGAGGCGCGAAAAACAGCCGCGTGGATTCTGAGCAAGTCCGCGTCGCCGGAAGGCAACGCCTATCTTCAGCGCAAAGGCGTAAAGCCATTTGGCGAGTTGCAGCAGCGCGGCGAGTTACTTGTTGTCCCGCTACGCGACGCCGACGGCACACTCCACTCGCTACAATTCATTGCACCGGACAAATGCTTCGACGGCGAGCGCGACAAGACATTTCTTCGTGGCGGGCGTGTCGAGGGCTGTTTCTTCACACTGAGCGAAAGACCAGACGGGCCATTGGTCATCGTCGAAGGCTGTGCGACAGGCGCGAGCGTTCACGAGGCCACCGGACTGGCTAGCGTGGCCGCAATGGACTGCGGCAACCTGCCGGCTGTGGCGAAGGCGCTACGGGAGAAATGGCCGGCGCGAGAGATCATTATCGCCGCCAACAACAACGCCTTCACGGCGGACAAGAGCGGCAAGCCGATTAACCCGGGTATCACGAAGGCAACGGAGGCCGCTAAAGCCATCGGCGCGCGTCTGGCCGTGCCGCAATTTGCCGACACCGCGAGCAAGCCGACGGACTTCAACGACTTGCATAAACTCCAAGGACTGGAAACCGTGAAAGAACAAATCGAAACCGCCACACCACCAAAGGAAAGTGACGAAGAAGTTTTTGAGCGGCAAGTCCAAGCTGTCGTCATTGATAAACAGGTTCGTGAATCGTCCATTGGCCGTCAGTTCGGCATCCGCCGCCGGTATGTATCGCGTCATCGAACTGCATCATCCGACGCTGCTGAGTGATGAAGTGGACGCTTTCATGCGCGGCGACGATCAACTGCGCGGGTTGGTCAATAGCGGACACACGCGCGACGCGGCCTTTCACCTCGGTTGTTTCCCCGTTGGCGACAACATTGAGCCGCGTTGTTGGTCAACGTGAACGCCGAAGATTTTTTCTGGCATCGGGCGGCTAGCCGATACCATTGAGGACCGCGCCGTCATCGTCAGGATGAAACGACGCCAAAAGGGGGAGCGCGTGGACCGGCTGCGGTTCAGGACGCGGTTCGACGATCTGCGCCGCAAGTGCGCCCGGTTCGTGGCCGACCATGCTGACGACATCCGCACCGCCAACCCGACGACACCCGAAGCCCTCAACGACCGGGCCGCAGACAACTGGGCGCCGCTGTCGGCCTTGGCCGATCTCGCGGGCGGACACTGGCTGGAGACGGCCCGACAAGCCGCTTTGGAACTGTCTAGCGATGGCGAGAGCGAAAACCTCGGCACCGGGCCGCAACTACTGGCCGACATCCGGCGGGTGTTTCACGAAGAGGGCACAGACAGACTCCGGTCGCAGGATGTGTGCGACCGGCTCGCAGACATGGAGGGCACGCCTTGGCCGGAATGGGGCAAAAACCGCAAGCCGATCTCCAAGAACCAACTGGCGGTCAAACTGGCCGATTTCGGCATCAAGTCTCGAAATGTCCGCATCGGCTATGACGTCGCCAAGGGCTACCTGCTGGAGGACTTCACCGACGCCTTTCACTGTTATCTGTCCGAAAGCGGCAACTCGAAACGCTACAACGCTACAGCATCGGCAGAACCGGGTGAAAACGCAGTTTTTGGAAACGCCACACCGCCAACTTGTAGCGTTTCGGAAATAAGCCACTTCGGCCCACAATAACAAGCCTTGTAGTGGTGTAGCGTTTCAGAAATCCGAAGCCGGCACCGGAATAGCAAACCCTGCTTCGGCACTTGTCGAAGAGTCACATCAAAGTATTCGTGATTACCCCGGCAATGCCTATGGGCGCTCCAATCTTCAGCGCACTCGCACCAGCACGACGCCGTGGCGGGGGACGGAGGCACGGAACTCGCCGTCGAACCTGCCGAGGTCTTTCTGACGCCACAAATCGCGGACGATGCGCCGGCCGGCGATGCCGACGTCGCTCCACCTGGCGGTGACGGTGGCGGGCAGTTCGCCGCGGTTGCAGAGGCCGACGACTTTGCTGCCGTCTTCCATGTTCTTCACCATGAGGAAGGTGTCGTCGTCGAGTTTGACGACGCGGGCGGAGTCGCCGAACGGGTCCTGGTCCACTTCGATGACTTCGGTGTTGCAGAGGATGCCGACGGTGAACGGATCAAGGCGGCTCATGTCGCCGCTGTAGAAAAGCGGGGCGGCCATGAGGCACCAGAGGGACATGAAGGAGTATTGCTCGGTGGACGTGAGGGGGCAGGGTTTGGGCGCGCCGTTGTTACGGGCGTCGCCGATGAAGCCGATCTGGATATAGTCGGGGTCGTTCCACGCGCCGGGCTTGGACCACGCGCGATGCTCGGCGTTCTTCAGCGCCACGGGAAAGAGGCGATTCAGGAATGCGCCCAAATCGTCCGCCGTCCGCCAGCAATGGCCGCCGACCTCCGCTCCCCACTCCCAAACGTCGCCCATGCCGTATTGACAGAGGTCGAAAACGATGTCGCGTGGGAGCTTCTTGAGGATGCCGCCCATCAAGCGGTAGGGATACTGATAGGCTTGCAGGCTGGGTGCAGTCTTGCCCCAAAGGTAGATGTCCTTCGCCTTCGGGTCCTTGCCTTCGGCAATGTGGCTGTAGGAGCACCAGTCGTATTTCAGAAAATCAAAGCCCCAGTCGACGAACTGCCGCGCGTCCTGCTCCTCGTGCTGGTAACTGCCCGCGTCGCCGGCGCAGTCGAGCGGGCCAGGCGAACTGTAGATGCCGGCCTTGAGGCCCTTGGCATGGATGTAGGCGGTGAGCGCGCCCATGTCGGGAAAGTATTTATTGGGAAGGATGTTGCCAGCGGCGTCGCGGAACGGGCCGATGCGGAGCGGGTCGGGCGTGTGCTTGGCATCGGCGGAGGCGTTCTGCCAGCAGCCGTCAATATTCACGTAGCTGTAGCCCACGTCGGCCATGCCGGTGCGGACCATCACATCGGCGGCTTCGCGCATGACGATGTCGGTGATGCGGTTGTGGTGGGCATACCAATGGTTCCAGCCCATCGGCGGCGTCAGCGCGAGCGTGTCGCCGCTGACGATCTTGAACGCGCGCGACGCCGAACCATGGCGGTTTTTCGCGTGGAATGTCAGCACGTGTTCGCCGCGGGCAGGCGCAGTGCCGGTGACAATGCCGCTCTCCGCGTCGAGGCGCAGGCTCGCGGGCAGGCCGTCGGCGGCGAACTGCATCGGACGCTCGCCGGTGGTCGGGATGCGGTAGATGAACGGATTGCCCGGCCGGCATCCATAGACCTTGGGGCCGTTGATGCGCGGCGCGCTCGGCGGCTTCGGCGTGAGGATGACGGCCTTCTCGCGCGGGGCGTTGACCGTGCGCGGCTTCGCGCCACCGACGATGAAACGCGCATCGGCCCAGATGGCGATGTCGAAGCTATTGTCGCCTGGATGGTCGGCCATCAGCAGCAGCGAGCGGACACCCTTGAGGGCGAGGTCCACGGTCTTCGCCGCTTCGCCGCGTTTCATGACTCCGGAGGTCCAGAGTTTCCTGCCGTCGCCGATAATGGTGAAGGAGACAGCGGCCGCCTCGTTGCCCGCTGCATCGTCCACGCCGACCGACGCGGCAAACTGCTGGGCGCGACCGTCGAGTTCCAGCCAGAGCGTGCTCGTCGCGTGCGTGCTGACGCCGTGCGCGAACTTCTGGCCGCCGATGGAGAGCGGCTTGCCGTTGAGGGATTTGTCAGTCTGCGGCTTCCGCCAACCTTCGTAATGGAGGTCGGTGAGGTCAAGCGAAGTGAGCGCAACAGTTTCCGTAGCCTGACAGGCCGGGACAACACCGAGAATGAGCGCGAGGAGGATGGTCCAGCAACGTTTTCTGTTTAGAATGGAACCTTCAGAAACTGTTTTTTGGAGCCGGGTTGACGGTGCTGATTCGGTTTTCGACATAACAGGCTTCATGGCAATTCCTTCGGCTGCAGGGCGTCGAGGATCGGCAGTGCGCGTCGTTTCATTTCATGTCTCCATCACCTTCGCCGATTGGCAATTTCACTTCCCGTGTTTACAAAGAATCGAAACTCATAGTCAACAACGACGCAATGAACCCTCCAAGAGCCAAAAACCGACGCCGATGCCCCCCCATGGTCAGCGCGTCTGCCGGACTGACCCACATGAAGATCGCCTAGTGATCGGGATGTCACGCCGTTTATGCATTGTTACTTCTTCTGCAAGGTCCGCAAGTCAACCTCGGGACCACGGCTGTATACTTCGGTGCGCGCCGCCAAGGCATCGAATCCGAGGAAGTAGCCTGCCGATGCGGCACTCTTGCCCACGCACTCCAGTCGCAGAACATGCTTGCCCACCGACAGCGTTTGTTTGCCCAGACGATGTGAGAAAGGGGTCGCCGCCGGCGCGAAGAGGTTTAGCGTTGTGAGCATCTGCCCGTCGAGTTTCAGACGATAATTGCCATAATCCCAGGAGTGCAGGAACTTGCCGATCAATTCGACAGTCTGTTCCTTCTCGACGGCGAACGGAATCTCCAGCCAACCCTTGTCGTTGCCGGGAGTGAAGAACATCTGCTTGCCGTCGGTCGTTCCGCCGACCGTCTGGATCTTCATCGGGTGGTCCGAATGCCGGGTTGTTTCGACCGCTTTCCAGCCGACAAGCATCGGCGCGTCGCGGAAGGGAAGCCGGTCCGGCCCCGCTGGCAGCGCGGGCCACGGTTTGTGAGGTTCGATCTGGTACCAGAAGGCGACCGACGACATCAGGTCGTCGCGCTCGATGAAACCGCTCTTCGTCTTATCCGGGAAGACCTGCGAACCCTTGTGCTCTATCTCCACCCGGAGCGACTTCTTGAAAGCAATGGGATCGGGAATGTGGAAGCGGTAGGCCGTGCCGCGGTCGCCGGTGTTGAAGCCTTCCCACAGCGGTGTTCCATAGAAGGGGCCGTCCTGCTGGCGGAAACCCCAGCCGTCGCAGAAATAGTCTTCCGTGCCCGTGCCCCGCAGCCGCGGCTCTTTTTCCCCATCGATGAAGAAGAAATCATCACCCTCGCCATACCAGCCGGGCGAGACGTGATACACGCTCTGAATGGTTCCCACGTAATGGCCACGCCCTTCAATATCGGCAAAAATATAGTTCCGCCCCATGACGCAAGGGTATTCCTGACGATACATGGCATGGAAGTGCAGGCTGTCGGCCGGCAACGACTTGTGCTTCTGCCAGTCGATATAGTAGTAGAGCGCGTGGCAAGGCTGGTCGCTTTCGTTGCTCACGGTGATGCGAGCCGATTTGTGGAAAGGCATCGGCCAGTAGCAGTTGCGGCCGCGGCCATTGGACGTGACGCGGATCGGCAGCGAGGTGAACGGCTGATCGACGCCGTGGCCGATGCCGAAAAAATCGCCCACCGGGCACTCGACGCTGGGGTGCTTCTCACCGTCCCAGTACATCCGCAGCGTGAGCAGCTGGCTGTAGTTCGCCGCCGGATGGCTGATGGTGAACCAGATGTGAACAATCACACCCGGCCCTTCCAGTTCGGCCAGCGTGAGTGTGCCGCCCGGGGCGATGGGCTGTGAGTCGGCGTTGCCGTTTTTCCAATCGGGGTCAGACGACGACGCCCGCATGGTCTCGAAATCGCGGACTTTCTCCAGGCCGGCAAGCGGATTGCCCGGTGAACACAATTGCACCGTGGCGGCCCTTGCATTCAACGCAAACGCAAGCGCGAAGCATACCCAGATCGTACGGTTCTTCATGGTCAAGCCTTTCCTCCGACTTTTCTCTGATGACGTCCTGCCCGCAACTAACGCGGGCCATTTGTGACGATTTTCTTCCCCTTCGCCTGTTTTGCAACGTTTTTCAATTTCAACACTTCGTTCGCTCTGCTGCCCTTTATGGCTTCCCACTACGCTCTTCTGCCTGAAGGCGAAGACACTCCTCTTACCGCTTCTCATCCCTGCCTTTTCGCATTTGTTGCCTCACAGTAGTAATCTTTGCCAAATCGGGTGCGTAGCGCGGTGAGAACGATCATTGACGAGGCGAAATATACAACCGCCAAGCCGGAGATTGAGGCGCTCAATCCGAACATTCCTTTGGTCCAGCCCATGAGCACCGGGGTCAGCGCACCGACAATGAAGGCGCACGAGAGTATGAGTCCCGTGACCGATGCGCGATAACGAGGTTCGATCACGTCGAAGAGCACGGCCCGAAGGTTGGAGTCTTAGATTCCGCGGAACAGTCCGAAGCACGCCAGCGCGACGCAGCAAGTCAGCACGGTGCCGGCTTGGCCCATCCAAAAAATAAATGGCGTGCCGAGCAGCAATCCGACGCACTCGAACTCCATGCGGATCGTTTTTCGGTGCGGCACCCAGGCATCGGAGAGCTTGCCGCCCAGCAGCGTGCCGATCAGGGCGAACGCGTGGTGATACGCCAGCGAGGAAAAACCGACGGCGCCATCAACATCACCGGCGACGCGACGCTGGCGGATTCGTCCGAGTTGGACATGCAATTGGGCGGTTCCTGGACCAACAATCATCTGGACATCAGCGGGTTGCTGAAGGCTGGCGAATGGTTGAACGTGACGGAGACCAACGGCTACACGGGCAACCCGGGCGACACGTTCACCCTGTTCAGCTTCGGCTCCGAGAGTGGTGCTTTCTCGCAAACCAACCTGCCGGCGCTCAGCGCCGGCCAGCAATGGGACACCAGCCAGCTTTACACAGCCGGCACCATCCAGATCGTGCCTGAGCCGGGAACGTGGACCTTGCTGGCGCTGGGCCTCGGCGGTCTTGCGCTACGGCGGCGGAAAAGGTAAGGACGCCGCGCTGCGGTGTCCGAAACCATGCTTGAAACCGGACGGCGCAGCGCAACGTCCCTGTGCACCCGCCCGCTGGGTTGCGGCGTGAACGCAGAGATCCAAAAGAGTCCCACCCAGGCGGTCGCGCAGAATCGAGAAATGGCCGCGCAAGTCTCGGTGGGGATGGACCGTGTTGCCTTCGAGGCTTCCAAATAATCCGGTGCGCCTTTGCCCTTGCCGATCATGGTCATGGCGCACCGCCGGAGATTATTTGTACCCGCGATGACGCATTTGTGCGGGGGTGGATGATGAAGATTAATGCGTCTGCTCACATTCACCGGCGCAAAAACTTGCAATCCGGACTTGCACCCTTTTGCCAAAATTTGCGCTGACTGCTGATGAAGGCCAATGCCGAAAAAAGCCCGCGTTTACCGAGATCTTTGACGTGTGATGATTTGTGCGGAAATCCCCTGTTCGAATATTGAAACTGATCTGCCATTCTTCCTGATGAGTTGATCAGAATGCTGCTGTTTTTCGTTTATCGCAGTTGTTACGACATGGAGATTTCAAGTTTGTATTGGCCGGATGAATTGTTACGATGCCGTCGAAGTTCGAACGAGCCTTGCAGATGAGCACGATGGAGCAAGAGAAGTGGTGCGCGCGTGGCTGGCTCGAACCGCGGTAATGGCATGAAGCGCATAAATGAAACTGTGAAGAGAATGCGGACTGCCGCCGGCACAACGCCCATATTGGCTCATGCCAATGCCGGGTTGCCGATGACGGTCCATGGGGCGGGTGTTTTTCCTGAGAGCCTGGAAGAAATGGCTTCGAGCGCCAAGGCTGCCGTAGCACTTCGCCGGCCCGTATTATGGCCATCCGAAAAGCGGCAGGGGAACTAAAGAAAATGAGCCCGGAATCTCGCTGCCCAGGACAGGATATGCGGTATTGGAAGCCGGAGGACATTTGCACGGCGGCCTGTCCGCATTGTGGTGCCGAGATCGAATTTTGGAAAGACGAACCCCTCCGCCAGTGTTCTGCCTGCCACAAGGAAGTTCGAAATCCGAAATTGGACCAGGGTTGTGCCGAATGGTGCAAACACGCGCCAGAATGCCTTGGTGCGACCCCCGGCGGCGCGAACAAAAAGGGTGCGAAGAAACCGCCATCCTCTGAAGGAGGGGCCTGATGAAGCTGGCCATTTCAGGCAAAGGCGGCACTGGCAAATCCACCCTGGCGGCGGCGCTTTCCCTATTGATGGCGGGCAAGGGATGGAAGGTGGTGGCCGTGGATGCCGATCCCGATGGCAACCTGGCGGCAGCGTTGGGAGCTTCGGCTGAGGAAACCGGCCGCATCGTGCCCATATCCAAGCAGAAAGAACTCATCGAGGAGCGAACAGGAGCCAAGGTCAAGCAGTATGGTCAGATGTTCAGGCTGAACCCCGACGTGTCCGACATTGCCGAAGGGTATGGGATCAATCTCAAGGGCGTAACCCTCCTAGTGTTGGGCGCCATCGAAGCGGGTGGTTCCGGCTGCGCCTGTCCGGAAAGCGTCCTCATCCGGGCGCTGGTTTCCGACTTGGTGTTGCATCGTAAGGACGCCTTGATCATGGATATGGAAGCCGGGATTGAGCACCTGGGCCGGGCAACCGCCAAAGGGGTTGATACCCTGCTCGTCATGGTTGAACCCAGTGCCAGGGCCTTGGATTCAGCGCACCGCGTGGCGAAATTGGCTGCTGAAATCGGTCTGCGCGATATCCGATTCGTCGCCAATAAAGTTACATCCCCCGCCGACGAGCAATATATCCGCTCGGCGCTGGCCGGGCGGGAAGTCGTCGGGGTCGTTCCCTGGTCGGAGGAAATCCGATCGGCGGAACGGCAGGGGCGGCCGGCTGTCGAACTAGCGAGCGGCGAACTTCTTCATAGCTTTGAGGCGATTCTGCAAAAGCTGTGCAGCCGCCACCCGGCAACCCATTCTGAAGGCAAATTACAAAACGCAATCTGACACAAAAACAATCGATATGAATTCAAAACCGAAATTTCTTGCGACGGCCATTGGCAGCCTGCCTCACCTCGATCCCGCCAAAGCGGTGGATGTAGTGCTGGCAAACATTCCGGAGGCGCCGATATGGCCTCAGATTCCCCGGCTGGGCCTCAACGAGCAGATGGAAGTGCAATATTCCGAAGGAATGCCCAACGTGGTCATAGACCGTGCGAAGGGACGGATGTATTTCAACACCTCAACGGATTACTCGGAAGCATTTGCCGCTTTTTACGAAGCTTACATGGCAGCGGTGGACGCCGGCGGCGGGGACTTTTCCTCCATGGCCATCAGCCCGGAGTTTTCCAAAGGCATTTATGCGCTGGAGAGCCGGTTGAAGGCTGACGGAAAAAAGCGGCCCTTTGTTAAGGTGCAGACCACCGGGCCGTGCTCTTTTGCGCTGACCGTCACGGATGAAAACAAGCGCGCCATTTATTACAACGAAGAATTCCGGGACGTGATCATCAAGGCGCTGGCCATGAAGTGCCGTTGGCAGCTTCAGAAATTCAAGCCCTACGCCGAGCAGATGATCTGCTTCATAGACGAACCCATTCTCTCGGCCTTTGGCAGCTCAACCTATGTGTCCGTGAAACGGGAGGACGTGGTCGCCCATCTCAAAGAAGTCATTGATGCGGTTCACGCCGAAGGCGGGCTGGCCGGCATCCACTGCTGCGGCAACACGGAATGGAGCATTCTCGTGGATGCAGGCGTCGATATTTTGAACTTTGACGCTTTCGGCTTTGGAGAAACGATTGCGATGTATCCGCAGGCGGTCGAGGCCCTCCTGAAACGGGGTGGCGCCATCGCTTGGGGCGTTGTGCCAACCTCTGCCATGATCCGGGAACAAACGGCTGAGAAGCTCGTCGCGCATTTCGAAAAAATAGTGGACAACCTCGCGTCCAAAGGCATCGACAAAAAACTGATCCTCGAACAGGCGATCATCACGCCTTCGTGCGGCACCGGTTCCCTGGAGGTTGCGGACGCGGAGAGGGTTTTCCAGACCTTGCGTTCGGTGTCCCAGTCACTGCGCGCAAAACACGGATCTTGATGTCCTACACGATCGCAATCACTGGCAAAGGGGGGGTGGGCAAGACCACGGTTGCGGCCTTGGTAGTGCGGCGGCTTATTGCCGGCGGACGCGGACCGGTGCTGGCGGTGGATGCGGATCCCAACACGTGCCTCGACACGGCGCTGGGCGTGAAAGCCGAGCATACCGTTGGCGGTGTCCGTGAGGAGGCCAGGGTGCTGGCCGGTGAGGGCAACACCACCGGGGTCGCCAAGCAGGAACTGCTGCGGGTGAAAATCGCTCAAAGTCTTGTGGAAAGCAGCGACTTCGACCTGATTGCCATGGGGCGTCCGGAAGGACCGGGTTGCTATTGTTTCGCGAACAACGCCTTGCGCGCGGCGCTCAAGGAGATCGCGGATGATTATCCTTTTGTGGTCATGGACAACGAAGCGGGCCTCGAGAACCTCTCGCGGAGGATTGTGCGGGATTTGGACCTGATGATCATGGTGGCCGATCCTTCGCGGCAGGGATTGGAGACTATGAGACGGCTTTCCGCTCTGGCGCGGGAAATGAAAATAGAAGTGAGGAAACTTGCGCTGGTGATCAACCGCTCGCGTCGGGATGCTTTGCCGCCCAGCGCCGCACAATTGCAGGCTGAAACCGGTGCTGCGCTGGTTTTCAGCCTGCCGGATGATGATGAACTGAGAAGTCTGTCCGAAAATGGCGGGAGCCTCCAGATCCTGCCGAACGCCAATCGCGTTGTGGCTGGCATTGACCGCTTGCTGTTGGATGCGGGCGTGCCGACTTTGAGCCGGGCCAAACAAGGCACACCGAGATAGCAGCAACTTCTCATCCAATGAACTTCGAGCTGCAAACTCCGACGCGATTACACGCCGCTTCAGCCTGGCGCAGGTCACTGCCGTCCGTTCTGATAAGTAAAAGAAATTGTTATGAGTGAAAAACCCACAATCCCAGTGAAGAATCCCGTTCGCGCCTGGAAGGCCGAAGATCGGGTTTCTGACCTTGCGTCCATCGAGATGCTCAACAAGGCCGCGACGGATTGTGTGGACACCTGCTTCGAGCGGTTGGACACCCAGCGCAATCAATGCGCTTTCGGCAAGAATGGCCTCTGCTGCCGCCTGTGCTACATGGGCCCATGCCGCATCACCCCCAAAGCGCCGCGAGGCGTGTGCGGAGCGGACGCGGACACCATCGTTGCGCGGAACTACCTGCGGGAAGTTGCCAGCGGCACGGCGGCGCACTCCGACCACGGCCGCCATCTGGTGCTGTTGCTCAAAAAAGTGGCGGGAGGCCATGGCGGTTCTTACCGGATCGCTGACGAGCCGGCCCTGCGTTATGCCGCGCGACTGTATAACATCGAAGAAAACGGCAGGACACCAGAAGCTGTGGCCCTCGATTTGGCGAATCTTTTTATTTCAGAGTTCGCCCGTCAGGAAGACCCTCTGGCAACTCTGAAACTAGCCCCGGTCCGCCGGCAAGGCGTTTGGAAAAACCGGGAAATTCAACCTTCGGGCATTGATCGGATGGTGGTGGAGTCGCTGCACCGGACCAACATCGGGGTTGATCACGACTACAAAAACCTGCTGCTCCACGCTTTCCGCACATCACTGGCCGATGGGTGGGGCGGCTCGCGAATCGCATCCATCGTTTCCGATATTCTCTTCGGCACGCCTTCTCCGGTTCGGAGCCGCGCCAATCTCGGGGTGTTGGGCGCCAAAACGGTGAACATTCTGGTGCATGGGCATGAGCCGGCTCTCTCCGAAATGCTCGCCATTGCTTCGCGAGACCCGGAACTATTGGCCGAAGCCAGGGCTGCCAATGTCGAGGGCATCACTCTCGCCGGAATCTGTTGCACGGCGAACGAAATACTCATTCGTCATGGTATCCCGGTCGCCGGCAATTTTCTCCAGCAGGAGCTCGCGATCATCACCGGCGCGGTCGAAATGCTCATCACGGACGTCCAATGCTGCATGCCCAGTCTGCCGGATGTTGCGCTGGCCTATCATACCGAGGTGGTGTCCACCAACGAGATTGCAAAGACCATCGGCTCGGCACACGTGCCATTCGACGAAGACCACGCGATGGAGAGTGCCAAGGCACTCATCCGCCGCGCCATTGCCAATTACAAACGCCGCGATCCCGCCAAGGTGGCCATCCCCAGTGTTTCTCAACCGCTCGTGGCTGGCTTCAGTGTCGCCGCGATCAAATACATGCTGGGGGGAACCTTCCGCGCCTCGTTCCGTCCCCTGAACGACGCCATCATCCAGGGACGCATCAAGGGCATCGTCGGCATCGTCGGCTGCAACAATCCCAAGACCAAAACCGACGCCTACATCAACACGCTCACCCGCGAATTGATCAAACGCGAAGTCATCATCCTCAAGACCGGCTGCGCGGCCATTGCCTCGGCCAAGGAAGGCATGTTGACGCCGGAGGCAGCGTTGGAAGCCGCCGGACCCGGGTTCCGCGAAGTCTGCGAGGCTATCGGCATCCCGCCCGTGCTGCACATGGGCAGTTGCGTGGATAATTCACGCCTGCTGGAAGCTGCCACGGAGGTGGTGCTCGAAGGCGGACTGGGGGACGATCTGTCCGAGGTGCCGGCGGTCGGCGTCGCTCCCGAATGGATGAGCGAAAAGGCGGTCGCGATTGGTTGTTATTTCGTTGCTTCGGGTGTGGATGTCATTCTCGGACATCCCTTCCATACGGGTGGTTCCGAAAAAGTCACCCAGTTTCTGAACCAGGACACGCGGGAACTCTTTGGAGCATCGTTCCATGTCTGCACCGATCCGGCGGAGGCCGCCGAGAAGATCATGGAGATCATCAACCGCAAACGGGAGCGGCTCGGCATTAACCGGAAAGCCAAACGCAAACTCTACGATATGAAGGACCGGAGGGCATTGAATGTCTAAACTGATCTGTTCCAGAGCCATTGAGGGCGCCATCGCCTGGGTCGCCAAGGCTGAAGCCAAACTTGACGAAGCCGTCGCGGCCAAAGGCGAGTCCTGCGCCGTTGGATTTCCGGATACCGCATATTTTCTTCCGGTTATTTACTCATTTACGGGCGACAAAATGCAGACCCTGGCCGACCTGCGGCGCCTCCTGAAGCGGGCTAAAGCGCTGCTGCCGGCCCGTCCGTCGGAAAAGGTATGGCTTCCTTACCTCGGCGGCGCACTGGACGCCGGCGTGGCTGCGCTCTTTGCTTGCGAGGTTATTGAAGCGTGCAAATACCTCGTGGGACCGAAACCCGTGGATGGAATCTGGCTGGGCGCGGCCAGCGACGTGATCATGCGCGAGCGCGGCATTGAATTCGTTGACGGGTCTGCCCCCGGATTTGCGGCCATCACGGGCGCCGCGCCGACGAACGCGATCGCCGTCAAAATCGCCAAGGAACTCCAGGAGAAGAATCTCTACGTGTTCATGGGTGGCTGCACGAACGGCAAACAGTTTGCGGAACAGTTGGCCGAAGAAGGCGTCCAGCTTGGATGGGACACGCGGCTTGTTCCGTTTGGACGAGATGTGTCGGCGCTGATCTATGCCCTCGGCTTTGCAAACCGCGCGGCTCTCTCCTTCGGCGGCGTCAAGCCTGGCGATTACGCCGCCAATCTGAAATATAACAAGAACCGCATCTTCGCCTTTGTGCTCGCCCTCGGCGAAGTCACTCCCGACAAATACGCTGCGGCTGCCGGGGCCATCAACTACGGTTTCCCTGTCATCGCGGATACGGACATTCCCCAGATTCTCCCCACCGGCGTATGCACCTACGAACATGTCGTCTCGCAAGTGCCTTATGAAAACATGGTGGAGCGGGCTCTCGAGGTGCGCGGCTGCAAGGTCAAGATCACCAAGGTGCCCATCCCGGTGCCTTATGGCCCTGCGTTCGCGGGGGAGCGTATTCGGAAGGTTGACGCTCATGTCGAATTTGGCGGCAACAAGACTGCCGCCTTTGAATTCGTGACCATGTGCGATCTCGACCAGATCAACGACGGTGAGATCGAAGTCATTGGTCCCGAAATTGACAGCGTGGAGCCGGGCGCGATGCTGCCGCTGGCCATTTGGGTGGAGGCGGCTGGCCGGAAGATGCAGCCCGATTTCGAGCCGATCCTCGAGCGGCAGATTCATCACCTGCTCAACGGCGCCGAAGGCATCTGGCACATGGGCCAGCGGGACATTGTCTGGACCCGTGTTTCCAAGGCAGGTTTTGCCAGGGGCCTGCGCCTGCGCCATTACGGCGAGATTCTTCACGCCAAGCTCCTGTCCGACTACCCCGCCATTGTGGACAAGGTCAAAGTCACGCTCATCACCGACGCCGACGAGGTCCGGAAACGCCTCGCGATCGCGCGCAAGACCTACGACGAGCGCAACCGTCGTCTCGAATCCATGACCGATGATTCGGTCGATACCTTCTATTCGTGCCTGCTGTGCCAGTCCTTCGCGCCGAACCATGTTTGCGTCATCACGCCCGAACGGCTGGGTCTCTGCGGCGCCTACAACTGGCTGGACGGAAAAGCGGCTTACGAGATTGATGAAACCGGCCCCAACAAACCGATCCAGAAGGGCGAATGTCTTGACCCGGTACGCGGGATTTGGAAGGGCGTCAACGACTACGTCTATCCCAACAGCCACAAGAACATCGAATGTTTTTCCGCCTACTCGATCATGGATCATCCCATGACGAGTTGTGGCTGCTTTGAGGTGATCTGTGCCTACGTCCCCGAATGTAACGGCGTGATGGTGGTGAACCGCGAGTTCCTCGAAGACACGCCCGTGGGCATGACCTTCTCGAGTTTGGCCGGCAGCGTGGGCGGTGGACAGCAAACGCCCGGATTCATGGGCTGCGGCAAGGTGTTTCTGACCTCGCGCAAATTCCTGTTCGCCGAGGGCGGCCACCGGCGGTTGATCTGGATGCCCAAGGAACTCAAAAAACTGCTTGCCGATGATCTGAAAAAACGGTTCCACGAACAAGGCGTGCCGGGTTTGCTCGATCAGATCGCCGACGAAACCATCGCGACTGATCCCAAACAAATCCGTGCCCACATGGAAAAAGCCGGCCATCCGGCCATCCAGATGCCGGACATGACCGCAGCCACTCACGCCGCGCCCAAAGCGCCGCCTGCCGAACCCGAGGCTGCGCCGACAATCGCAGCTTCGCCGGAGCCGGCCAAACCGTCCGCGTCCGCCGCGGCTGCAGAGCTAAAAGCCCTGACATCCGATTGGCTGGCGCAAATCAAGGCCACCGCCCCCGAGGCATTGCGGCAGAAGATGGAAAGCGCCTCCCCGGACGAATTGCTCCGCAGCATCCTGAACACGCTGGGCCAGAAATCCTCCGTACCACCGGCCGCTGCACCCGAAGCGACGGCCAAACCAACCACCACGTTGTCCGCCCGCGAACGCCTCGCGGCGACGAAATCGTTCAAAGTCCGCCAGGAACGCTGCGAAACACCCGTTTGCACGGTGAAACTCGGCGCGTTGCGAAGCGAAGGCGGCACACGCGGACGCACCTACCGCATCGGCGGTGCCACCGCCATGCCGTTCCATCTCTGGGAAGGCGAAATGCCGAACCGCCCACTGGTCGCCATGGAAGTGTTTGATGTTGTCAGTGAAAAATTCCCCCGTGTCTTGCGCGAAATCTATGGCGACTTGCTTCAGCACCCGGCCGAAATGGCGAAAACCTGTGTCGAGAAGCACGGCGCGGATTTGATCAGCGTCCGTTTGGAGGGAACTCATCCTGAAAAGGGGAATCGCACGCCGGAACAGGCCGTCGATCTCGTCAAATCGGTGCTCGCCGCGGTGGACGTTCCATTGATTGTCACCGGTCACAATCATTTCGACCGGAACAACGAAGTGCTCAAGGCTGTCGCTGCCGCCTGCGCCGGGGAAAAGCTGCTCCTCAATTGGGTGGAGCAAAGCAATTACCGAACCATCGCCGGAGCGGCCATGGGTTACGGACACAGTGTCGTCTCGCAAAGCCCGATTGATGTCAACATCGGCAAGCAGATGAACATCCTGCTGACCAACATGGACCTCAAACGCGAGCAGATTGTGATTGATCCGCTCACGGGGGCGATGGGCTACGGGATTGAATACACCTATTCGGTGATGGAGCGCATCCGCCTCACCGGTCTCGGCGGGGATGCCATGCTGGCCATGCCGATGATTGTTTCTCCCGGGCAGGAATGTGCGAAGATCAAGGAACTGCGAGCTGCGGAAAAAGAGATGCCCATGTGGGGCGACTTGCGCAAACGCGCCACGCTGTGGGAACTGACAACGGCGACAAGCCTGCTTTACGCAGGGGCGGACATCCTCATTATGTATAATCCGGAGGCAGCCACAGCCCTCAAGCGGGCGATAACGCGCATGATGGACAGAAAGGACTAGCCATGGCTCTTACCGGTCTGCAAATTCAAAAACTCCTGCCGGCCACCAATTGCAAGGAGTGCGGCTCCAACACCTGTCTGGCCTTCGCCATGAAGCTGGCGGGCAAAAAAACGGAGCTGTCCCAATGCCCTTATGCGTCCGAGGAAGCCAAACGCGTTCTGGGCGCTGCCAGCGAACCTCCTGTTAGATGTATCGAGCTGGGACCTGACCGCAAACTCAAGCTTGGCGGTGAAGTTGTCTTATACCGCCATGAAAAAACTTTTGTAAATCAGACCGCCCTCGCGCTGAACATCAACGATACGGACACGCCCAAAGCCATCGAAGAAACACTCCAGACGACTGCCGACTATCTGCTCGAACGCGTCGGCGAAAAACTGCGGCTCGACATGGTGGCGGTCACTCAGAAGGACACCGACTCGAAAGCCTTCATCGAGCTGGCCGCCAAAGCCTGGAACCGGACCAAACGGCCGCTGGTGTTGCGCAGCCCGGATGCCGGCGCGATTGCCTCCGCGGCCGTCGCTGTCAAAGGGAGCCGCAGTGTCCTCTGCGCGCCTTCACCGGAGGCCGCCGCCCACCTCTGGCGTGTCGCCAAGGAGAACGATCACGCGCTCTGTTTGACAGCACCGGACCTCAACCAACTGGTGGCGTTGACTGCCTCCATCAAAGCCCAAGGCTTTAACAACCTGTTGTTGCAGTTTTCAAGCAGTTCACTGGCCGAACAATTCCAGACCAACACGATTGCCCGGCGCGCCGCCCTCAAGGATGATTTCAAGGCGCTCGGGTATCCGACGCTGCGTTTCGTGGAAACCGGCAACCTCCTGGATGACACCATCGAAGCGACCAACGAAATCGCCAAATACGGCGGGGTTTGCGTGCTGCCGCGCTATGAGACAGCCCAGATGGCCTCGCTCATGACCCTGCGACTCAATATTTACACCGACCCGCAGAAACCGATCCAGGTCGAGCCCAAGGTCTATCCGATTGGTGATCCGAAACCCGATTCCCCCGTCTTCGTGACCACGAATTTCTCGCTGACCTACTTCATCGTTTCGGGTGAAATTGAGAACTGCGGCGTAAGCGCGTGGCTCGTCGTCCCGGACTGCGAAGGCATGAGCGTGCTCACAGCTTGGGCGGCCGGCAAGTTCTCCGGCGCCAGGATTGCCAAGTTCATCAAAGAAATCGGTTTTGATCGGCAAGTCACGCGGCGCGATCTGGTCATTCCCGGATACGTGGCCCAAATCAGCGGCGAGCTTGAAGAAAACCTGCCCGGCTGGAAGGTGATGGTCGGCCCGCAGGAGGCCGCTGACCTTGAAAGTTTTGTGAAAAGCCGGTTGAATCCCGAATTAAGATGATGCGCCATGTCCCCTGAAATCAAAGTCCTGGTGGTGGACGACGAGCCGGCAGTTTGCCGGAATTGCGACGACATGTTGTCCGCAAAAGGCTGGGTAGTGGAAACGGCGTTTAACGGAAAGGATGGCCTGGCCAAAATCCGGGCGAAGCCATTCGATCTGGTGGTGCTGGACTTGGATCTGCCCGACGCCGCGGGCTTGGACCTGCTTCGCCACCTCCGGAAAAACGCGCCGGGCACGCCGGTCGTGGCCATCACCCGCGAACCTTCCATGACCACGGCGGTCCAGGCGATCAAAGACGGCGCATTCGACTGCCTAGCCATTCCTTTTTCAACGCACGAAATGCGAAGAGCCGCCGAGTTGGCGCTCCACTCCCGATTGGTCACGCCGTCCCGGTCCGGGATGCCAGCCGCGCCGGTGGTGGTCGTCCGCGCCCAACCGGAACTGTGCTATGCCTGCCTTAGCTGCATCGTGGCGTGCGCCTATTCAAATCTCGGTCTTTCGGCCGACGCGCCGTTGCGTCCGGAGCTTCTTTCCGCTGCGCGGCTTTCCGTGGAGGCGGCGGGCGGTTATTCAGTGCCGCTGCATTGCATGCAATGCGCGGATGCCCCGTGCCTGCTGGTCTGCCCGACCGGCGCTTTGCAAAGGTCCAATCCAAACAGCCCGATTTTTGCCGTCGTGGCCCGGTGCATCGGGTGCAAGAGTTGCGTGCTGGCCTGTCCGTTTGGCGTTTTGACGCTGGACGCCGGCCAGCGCGTGGTCCAGAAATGCGACCAATGCCTTTGCCGGACACGCGAGGGACGACAGCCCGCTTGCGTGGAAAATTGCCCGACCGACGCGCTGGTGCTGGTGAACCTTGACGAATTGACGGCGGATAAGACGAAGGCTTGCGCCCGCGAAACCGCCAGCCGGTTGAAGAAACCATGATCGCCTCCGCCCAACCGTCATCCGTCGCCAACGCCATCCAGCGTTACGGCGGCGGCGTTGGTTTTCTCATTCCCATCCTGCAGGACATTCAGCGGGAATACGGTTACCTGCCGCAGCCCCAGTTGAAGGAGTTGTCGCGGCGATTGGGTGTTCCCCTGAGCCGCGTTTACAACGTCGCCACTTTTTACAAATCGTTCAGCCTGCAACCGCGTGGACGCCATCTGATCTCTGTCTGCACGGGCACAGTCTGTCACCTGAAAGGCGCGGTCAAACTGGTCGAGGCGATCCGCGGACAGTTGAAACTCCCGACCGGCGAAACCACCCAGGATATGCGGTTCTCGCTGGAGACCGTCAATTGCGTGGGCGCCTGCGCGTTGGCACCGGTCCTCGTGGTCAACGGCACGTACTACGCCAAGGCCAAGCCAGGCAAGGTGGCGGACATCCTTAAAGCCTACAAGTAACATGGAACCGGCACCCGCAACGGTCAGGAACTTGGAAGCACTGGAGGCGCTTCAACAGACGCTCCTGAAAAACAGGAAGTTGGCGAATGCCACCATCGCGACTTGTTGCGGCACCGGTTGCGTGGCCAAGGGCGCCATCGACGTTTTTCAAGCGCTCCGGCAGGAGGTGGCGAAACTCCGGAGTGCGCCCGTCCCCGGGCGTAGGGACGTAAAGAGTGTGAAGACTTTGGCACATACTGGCGACTCCCAACATACGAGCGTGTCTGCGGCCAAGAACGGCCGCGCTCCGGTGCCCGGCACGCTGCGGGTGGTGAGCAAATGCACCGGCTGCCACGGATTCTGTGAATACGGCCCCATTGTGGTCGTGCAGCCGCATAATTTTTTCTACACCAACGTCAAAAAGGAGGATGCGCCGGAAATCGTCGCCCAGTCTGCTCTCGAGGGCAAAGTGATTGAACGGCTGCTCTACCGGAATCCGGTCACCCGCAAACGCGCGACCCGCGCCGAGGACATCCCGTTTTACCAAAAGCAGCGGCGGATCGTGCTCAGCCATAACGGCGTCTTGGACGCCACGGACATTCGCGACTACATCGCCGCCGGCGGCTACCGCGCGCTCGGGAAGGCGCTGCGCCAAATGACGCCGGAGGCCATCATCGCCGAGATCGAGAATTCCGGTCTGCGCGGCCGGGGCGGCGCGGGCTTTCCCACCGGCAAAAAATGGGCCGCCTGCCGCCAGGCCCGCGGCGACCGGCGCTACGTGATCTGCAACGGCGACGAAGGCGATCCCGGCGCGTTCATGGACCGCAGCATCCTGGAAGGCGATCCGCACAGCGTCCTCGAAGGCATGATCATCGGCGCCTTCGCCATCGGTGCTTCTGAGGGTTACATCTACGTCCGCAACGAGTATCCGCTCGCGGTGGAACGGCTCCAGACGGCCATCGCGCAGGCGAAACAATACGGTTTTCTGGGCCGCGACATCTTTGGTTCGGATTTCAGTTTTTCGATCCGGATCAACCGCGGCGGCGGCGCGTTCGTGTGCGGCGAGTCCACGGCGCTCACCGCGTCCCTCGAAGGCCGGCCCGGCGAACCGCGCATGAAATACATTCGCACGGTGGAGAGCGGCCTGTGGGGTATGCCGACCACGCTGAACAATGTGGAAACCTGGGCGAACGTCCCGCGCATCATCCACCAGGGCGCTGCTTGGTACGCTGCCATTGGCACCGCCGGCAGCAAGGGCACCAAGGTGTTTTCCCTCGTCGGCAAAGTGAACAACACCGGCCTCGTCGAAGTGCCCATGGGCATGAGCCTGCGCGAGATCATTTTCGACATCGGCGGCGGCGTGCAAGAGGGCCGCCAGTTCAAGGCGGTCCAGACCGGCGGTCCTTCCGGCGGCTGCATTCCCGCCGCGCATCTCGATTGCCCGGTGGACTTTGACGAATTGACCAAACTGGGTTCCATGATGGGTTCCGGCGGCATGATCGTGATGGATGAGGACACCTGCATGGTCGAGGTGGCGCGGTACTTCACGCATTTCCTCGCCGAGGAATCCTGCGGCAAGTGCGTCCCGTGCCGCGAAGGGTTGTCCCAGATGCTGGCGATTCTCAACCGCATTACGCAGGGCCAAGGCCAGCCGCGCGATCTCGAACACTTGGAATTTCTTTGCCACCTGATCCAAAACACCGCCCTCTGCGGCCTGGGCACTTCCGCCTGCAACCCGGTCCTCTCCACGCTCCTCTACTTCAGGGACGAATACCGGGCGCACGTCGAGCTGAAAAAATGCCCCGCCGGCGTCTGCCGCAACCTCTTTCGTTACGAGATTGACCCGCAGCGGTGCAAGGGCTGCCAGCGCTGCCTCAAGGATTGCGCCGTCGGAGCCATCACCGGCAAACGGAAGATGCCGCATGTCATTGATCAGCAGCAATGCACCAAGTGCGGCGCCTGTTTCAGCGCGTGCCGGTTGGACGCCATCCAGAAGATATGACGGCCACCGAAATCCAGATTGACGGACAGACGTTCCCCGCGCAGGACGGCGAGTATGTTCTCGATGTCGCCCGGCGGAACGGGATCTTCATTCCGGCGCTCTGTGCGCATCCGCTGCTCAAACCCTACGGCGCCTGCCGCCTTTGCCTCGTGGAAATCCAGCAGGGCAAACGCCGGCGAATGGTGGCGTCGTGCGCCTACCCGGTGCAGGCCGGCCTCGTGGTTCGGACTGCCACCGACAAGATCAGCGAATTGCGCCGCGGCATAGTGGAATTGCTCCTCGCGCGCTGCCCGGACAGCCCGCCGGTGCGCGAACTGGCCAGACGGCTTGGCGTCAGCGAATCGAGGTTCCCCACCCTGTACCGGGCTGGCGAGAAGTGCATCCTGTGCGGGCTGTGCGTGCGCGTCTGCCATGAATTGGTGGGCGCCGCTGCCATCAGCTTTGTCAGCCGCGGCAAGGAGCGGCGCGTGGACTCGCCATTCGCCCTCGGCTCGGAAGACTGTCTCGGCTGTTGCGCCTGCGTGGCCGTATGTCCCGCGGACGCCATCGCGGTCCGGTCCGACGCGGACACGTTAAATCTCATGCCGTTCAACAACTCGGTGAAGATGGAACGTTGTGCCAAGTGCGGAAAACCCATCGCACCCCTGCCCCTTCTGGCTTTGATCCGCTCGCGGCTATCTCTCCAGGAACCAGACAGGGACGGATTCCACTCCGACCCTGACTTGATAAAAGAAGATGGGGATGCGGTGGAACGCGTCCCTGCCGGGGTTGCGGGCGCCATTCACAATCAGAAGATTGCAGCATCTTCCTTCTTCCTCGCGAAAAACCTCTGCGCCGACTGCAGGCTGGAGCGCAGCGCCCAGGCGCTGGCTGCCGTGGCCGCGCAACAACGGCGCGCCTCCTGATTTCCATATGCCCACCGTTGAATTTCGTCCCTCCGGTAAGACAGCCCAAGTGCTGCCGCAGACCGGGTTGCTGGATGCGGCCCGGCAGGCTGGAGTGAATATCGAATCACCCTGTGGCGGCGAGGGAACCTGCGGCAAATGCATGGTCCGCGTGACTGGTGGCGAGGTGGATTCGCGGAGTCTTGGCACGCTGCCTCATGCAGCGGTTGCGGAAGGCTATGTCCTGGCGTGCGCCACGCGGGTCCTGCGGGAAAACCTGGTGGTGGAAGTGCCTGAGCAGGAGGGAACGGAAGGCGGCCAGTTCGCCTCCGAAAATGAGGCTCACTTGGTCCGGCAGGAGTTGCTGCCCAAACAATGGGAATTCGATCCCTTGGCCGTAAAGTGGCTGGTCAAAGCCGAGCCGCCCCGGCTGGAAAGCGGGTTGTCCGACCTCGACCGCCTTACACGCGCCATCCAGCATGATTGGGGCACGCAGCCGGTCGAATTCTCCCTCTCAAGCATCCGCGAGATTGGAGACACATTGCGCACCGCCGAGGGCCAGGTGACCGCCACCCTGGTGCGCGATTCGGGCCGTCTGCATATCATTGACATCGAGGCCGGTGATACCACCCTCCGCCACTTTGCCATTGCAATAGATGTTGGCACTACAACGATTGCCGTGCAGTTGATTGACTTGGCGGTCGCCCGGATTGTCGCCGCCCGGAGCGCCTATAACGACCAGGTTGCCTGCGGTCTGGATGTGATCAGCCGCATCAACTATGCCCGCACACCGGAACGCCTGGAGGAACTGCGAACGCGTGTCCTAGGCACCGTCAACCGGCTGATCCGCGAGGTGGCCAAAAGCCACGGCGTGGCCCCGCAGGAAATCTCCAATGCAGCCATCAGCGGCAACACGGTCATGACCCATCTCCTGCTGGGTATCAATCCGGAATACCTCCGTTTGGCGCCCTATACACCCACGTTACTTCAAGTGCCCTATTTGCGGAATTCGGAGATCGGCATTGATATCAACAAGCAGGCTTGGATCCATTTTTCCCCATGCGTCGGCAGCTACGTGGGTGGAGATATCACGGCGGGGATCCTCTGCACCGATCTGGCCATGCCGACGGAGGACGTCAGCCTGTTCATTGATATTGGCACCAATGGCGAAATCGTGCTGGGCAACAACAGCTTCCTGATGGCCTGCGCCTGTTCCGCCGGCCCGGCCTTTGAAGGCGGCGGCATTGAATGCGGCATGCGCGCCTCCACCGGCGCCATTGAGAAGGCCAGCATAGACCCTGCGACAGGACTGGCCCGCTGTTCCACCATAGGCAACGTCCGCCCCCGTGGCATTTGCGGTTCCGGCATGATTGACTTGGTGGCGAGTCTGTTCCTGACCGGTTGGATCGATGCTGCGGGCAAGTTTGATCGCGTTCGTTCCTGTCCGGCAATCCGAGTGGAAGGAAGGCGTGCCACCTATGCCCTTGCGCAAGCTGAGGAAAGCGCCACGGGAAAACCGTTGCTCGTCACGGAAACGGACATTGAGAACATCATCCGAACAAAAGCCTCCATCTATTCGGCGGTGGCGTTGATGCTCAAGCAGGTGGATATGCGTTTCGAAGATCTGCACCAAATTTATATCGCCGGCGGTTTTGGACGTTATCTAAACCTGGAGAATGCGACCGTCATTGGCCTGATTCCCGACCTGCCACGCGAAAAATTTCATTACATCGGCAATTCGTCTCTCATGGGTTCCTACATGGTGGTCGTTTCCCAGGACTTTCGCCAGCGCCAGCTCGATCTTGCCCGCCGCATGACCTATCTGGAATTGAACACCGATCCCGCCTACTTGGAACAATACACCGGCGCCCTTTTTCTCCCTCATACCGAATTGACACGCTTCCCCTCCGTGCGAAGCCGGCTGAATCCGTGAGCACGCCCTGCGGTGGAAACCGCCAAACACTGTGCGGCACTTGGTTGGCAGGTGCTATACGAGTAGGAGCGGCTGGAGTTTGCCGCCAGTATCGGCCGGCTTGGCATCTGGATTTACGCGTGGCTGTGGTGATGATGAACGGCTTGGGTCTGGGTAAACTTCCGAGCCGCCTCGGGGTCCCGCTCCTTGGTTTGCATGGCCTCGCACGGAACGCTGACCTCCGCTTCAATGAGTTCGTCGCCCTTGGCTGCATTCATACCGGCTTCAGCTTCCATCCGAAAATTGAACACGGTCGCCTTTTCAAATGAACCATGGAAGAACTGGAAAGGGTATTTCGGATTCTTGGTGTCCGGTTCTCTACCCAACCAAAGCACCTTTCCGGGATCGGCAGTGGTGTTGCGCACCATCCAGGCAATTCGTGTCTCCAGCATTCTTGTATCACACATAGGCCGCTCAATTCCTTTCCTGCCATCTTTACGCTACGCTCGCTTCTGCCATCTCTTCTTCATGGGTTCAGGCGCAAAAGACAGCTTACTATAATGCATCTTTCGGCGCTATCTACCAGAATCAGGAAACAGGACAAGCACGGAATTCATCCGGGGATCAAAGAGCAGTGGTTCGAGTGCAGAAGCAGTCCGGGAATTCTGATCCGCGTTTCTTTTTTGGCTCAGGACTTTGATCTCACGCTGGCGGAAGACTATCACATCAGGTGGCTCGAAAAACACGAGTCCGGTCAGAAGCGCTTCGCGAGAACACGTTCGACCCGGTTTATGAGGATGCGTGGCTGCCATTGGAGCCGGGCGAAGGCAAATCGGGCGATGGACAGTTGCCGCTGCCTCGCACCCAAGGATGGTCCACCAGCCGCGCGACTCTTATTTGATCACACGGGCTTCTACACCCGCGATCTCGCGGTTCGCGAACGCATCTGTCAGGAACCACTCTTGATAGAGGCGTTCGATCTGCCTCAACCACCCCTCGACCGATGACCTTGTCAATGTGGGCTTCACTCCCTTCGGGCGATCCTCGTCACGGATCGGCGGGCGTATGCGATCGGCTGGCGGTTGATAGGATGAATCGAAGACCAGGACCGGCAGGGTTTCTGAAGGCAACAGATGGCGCCAAAGGAAAGCCTGCATTTTGTCTTCGGCCGGCACGGCCTCATGGACGAGTTCCTGGTCTCCGATCTTCGCAGTGCCCACGACGGTGACGTTGACGGGCTTTTCCATCTCCGTGAGGCTGGTCTTTAGCGACAACCCCACAACCTCTTGTTTGGCCCCCAGCGTGGCTCCAGACGATTCAAGTCCCTGCGGCAAGTCTTTGAAAGTCAGTTTGATCGGCCCGTCGAATCCATCCTTGCGTATGGCGTAGACGGTCACTGAAACAGACCCTTTGCTGGACATAGCGATTCGGGAAGGGATCAAACGCAACACGAAATCGGGTTGCGGGTGGCTGATCCGGAGCCGGTAGGCATACTCCTTTCCTCCCTGTTGCCTCGTGTCACCGATGTGAATGAAGTATTTTCCATCGGCGGGCAGTTTCACCATGAGGTAGGAATCGGCGTGGTCGGTGTTCAACCCCGAGGCTGCGTCGAAATGATCGTCGTTCAACGCGATGATCTTGCCATCCGCTCCGGTGACTTTGACGAAGGAATCCATCGGGGAACCGAGGCGGCGCGCGTATACTTCCGCGACGATTGTCTCACCGGCTTTTCCTTCCACCTCGAAGACATCCCAGTCACCCGGGCGATCCATTCGCCCATTGACGATGATGGGGAGAGTCACTTTCTGCGCCTTGGACGGCTCGTCGTTGGGTTCCTTCTCCAAACATTCGGGCAGCGTGTCCAGTGCAAACGGCACGTAGTTGGAAACGAGTTTCCCGTTGCTGGCGGCAATCAGATGGTGCCCCGGTTTTGCGTCTTTGGGGGGCGGCGACAGCGTCGCCTTTTCCAGATTCCAGCCGTTCATCTCGATCTGGACCGGCTCGCCCACGCGGCCACCCAACGGGAAGATACTGGTCACGAAGGGCAGCTCACCGATGGTAATCCGATACACAAAGCTCTCGCGGCCGCGAAAGAGCGCCTCGTTGATGCTCAACACATACTCGCCGTCCTCGGGGACCTCGAAATAGATCAGCGGGTCGGGATTGAAGCGGAAATCGTCGTTATACGCCAACTCCTTGCCGTTGGTGTCGCGAAGCTTCAGCACGGTCTGACACCAACCAGGAACGCCGTCGGGAACGTAGGGGATCAAGTCTCTGGCTTTGGCGGAAATGACCAGATGCTGCCCTTTGCTCGCCTGAAAACGATACCGGTTCATCTCGCCCGCCGCGATCTGGCCGTTCATCGTGCACGGCACGGTAATGCGCACCTCCTCTTCTTCCCGCGGCCTTTTGCGCTGGGCCAGAAACTCCTTGCCGAGCAGCGGGAGCTGCATGGTCTTCATCGGCTTGCGAGCGACTTCGGGCACTTGGCCGACGTAGAAGGACAGCGGATTGGAGACACCCCGTTTGGTAATCACCCGGATCTCTCGCCGGCCCGGTTTTGCGTCGGGCGCCACCGTGATCTCGGCAAAGACGAGCTCGGTCTGGGAACGCACGGCCGGGTTGCGCTCGTCTTCGTCGAATCTCTTTTGGATCCGGTCGATCAGCTTCTGCTTGGCCACTTCCTTCTCGGACTTGGGAGGTGTGTTCTTCGCGTCCTTTTCGGACGGTTGCGGGTTCTTGGGTTTCTCCAGCTTCGCATTGCATTTGACGCAGACGGTGGCGTCAAGCGCGTTGGCAGTGCCACATATCGGGCAAATCAGGGAAGCGACCGCGTTGGGTCCGGTATCCGGGCCGATGGGCGCGGGAAACTCAAACGAGGCCATCTTGGCGGCCATCGCGTCGTCCACCATCGTTTCTTTCTTCCGCAACTCGTTCAGTTGCTGGTTGACCAACCCCATCTCCTGGTTGTCCAGAATCCGGTAGTAATCAACGAGCCGGGCGGAAACCCCTTCCCCGCTCACAACCACATCAGAAGCATAGGCAAGCCCTTGACCACCCAACCTGATCGGGAAAGTGGTGTCCTGCTGGCCACCGGCGGGATAGACGAAACCGATATACTGGTTCTGCGCCCAAACCGGGGATGCAGCGGCCACAAGGATGACCAGCCCCAAGATCGGAAGCCTGTTGAGTCTGCCCATGAAGTTTTCCATCTTCCCGGCTACATGATCTCCTCAAGAAGCCCCGCCGATTTCATGCCCTCGTTTTCGGTGTCCAACACGTAGGCATCCAGCCCCCACGGATGAGGCAACTTGGCCGTTGCGTCTATGCCAGCCAACAGATACATGCTTCCCAGCAGGTCCGCGGGATAGACAGGCCGCTCCTTGACGTTTTCGGCTTTCTCATCGGATGAGCCGACCACGCGGCCGCCCTTGAATCCGCCGCCGGCTACCAGCACGGTGAAAACGTTCCCATAATGATGGCGACCTCCATTCCAAGGTGGCTCCCACGATATCTTCACCGTGCGACCGAACTCGCCGGAGCACCAGACCAAAGTGCTATCGAGCAAGCCGCGATCCTTCAGATCGGCGAGCAGCGTCGCCAGCCCCTGGTCCAACATCGGACACTGGTTCCTCATGGTCGCGAAGTGGTTCGAGTGCGTGTCCCAGCCGCCGGGGAAACTGATGGTGATATAGGGCACACCCGCCTCCACCATCCGCCGCGCCGCGAGGCATTCCTGCCCGAACGTGTGGCGGCCGTAGCGATCCCTGAGTTCCGTGGGTTCGTTCTCGAGATTGAATACTTCCTTCCCCCTGCCCAGGATCAACCCGTAGGCTTTCTGCTTGGCTTCCTCGATGGCCGCCATCTCCGGGGCGGACGCAAGGCCGTAGCCCAAGACATTGGTCTTATCCACCAATTCACGGCGGGCCTTCTGCCGCCCGTCGTCAATTCCCCTGTTGACGATTCCCTGCACCTCGAAGCGGCCCGCGTTTGGATCGCCGCCCGTGGCGAAAGGCTTGTAGGCGGGGCCGAGGAAGCCCTCCTCGGAAAACCGCCCGGCTGCCTCCAGCATCACGACATAGGGCGGAATCAGCCCTTTGTATTGGTCTTTCTTAAAGTAGGTGAATATGGCGCCGATGCTTGGGTAGGCGAGCCGTCCGCCCGGCAGATGACCGGTTTGCATCAGGTAGGCGGCCGTCTCGTGGCCGTTGTTCCCGTGGGTCATGCTGCGGATCAAAGAATACTTGTCGGCCTGCTTGGCCAGTTTGGGGAACAGCGCGCCAATCTGGATTCCATCCACGTTGGTGGGGATGACCTTGTCAAAATCAGCCATGTAGTCGTAGCCCGAACCCGGCTTCGGATCCCATGTATCGTTGTGCGACATGCCGCCCCACAAGAAGATCTGGATGACCGACTTGGTCTGGACTTTCTTGTCCTTGGCCTTGGCTTTGGCCGCCGCGTCCCGGGCCGCCTTCTCATCGGCGGCTTTTTGCTGGGGCGTCTTCTCTGCCGGGGCCGCGAAAATTTGGGAACTCAAGCCGCTGGCCGCAATCATGCCCGCCGCGCCCAAAGCGCCGCGTCGCATGGCCTCGCGCCGGGTTACCTGCTCTTGGTTGTCTCGATTGTGGTTTGTGCTCATGACTTCCATTCTCTCACTTCCAATTTAATTTGATAACGCCCGGCGTCTATTATAAGATATGAGTCTAATCGCCATCATCCGCAATGACCCAAAAGTATCATTGGGAGGAGAGCGGCCAGCCGCGTCTGTAACATCAATGCCGCAGAAGAAACTCTGGGCTATTGATTAACGCCCAGGCAAGATCAAGCCAGGCGTTGTTTCCTTGCGTCGCTCCGCTCTTGGCATATTCCTCTGCGGCCTTCACGTCGGCATCCGTCGGGAACCGCGAAAGGATGGTCAGGTAAAGTCTCTCGGTGATTTCATTCGGTTTGCCGCCTTTGGAGATTATCGCCGCGAGCTTCGGGCCGTTCTGAAGCTTGCTCTGGATGGTGGCCGAATTCAGCATGTGCAGCCACTGGGTCGAGGCAAGTTCGCTGACGCGTTCGGCTTCCATCCCCGTGGACCGCGAGGAACGTCCGAACAACGTCAGGAAAGGACTGGTGATGCTGCCGTCGGCCAGTTCCACCGCGGACATGTCTTTGGGAATATACGTGAAAGGCTCCGGGACAGCGCTGGTATAAAGGTCCGAACCACCGGTGATCTCATTCAGAGCATCAATCAACAGCTCGGCTTCCACCCGCCGTAACGGGTAGCTGGCGAAGTGGGCTTTCGCATCCGGAGTCTGGGACTTCGGGATCGAAGAGAACTGGTATGCGGTCGAGGTCAAGATCAGCCGCTTCACATGCTTCAAGTTGTAGCCGTTTGAGACCAGTTCCTTTTCCAAGAAGACCAATAACTCCGGGTCGCTGGGTGGGTTGTCATCCCGAATATTGTCCGGCTCGTGGATAATGCCGCGTCCCATCACCCACGCCCAGGTGCGGTTGACGATGGCTTTGGTGAACCAAGGATTCTCCGGTCGAATCAGCCAATCAGCAAACACCTCCCGCGGATCACGGTCCGACGGAATCGTTGTCTTGGTGCCGTCTGGAAAGACGGCCGCCAACGGCCCGTTTTCACTCAACGGTTTGGCCAACGCCTGTGGAATCTGGTTTGACGCCGTCACGGCCTTGGCCACGGCGTCCACGCCAGGCGCGGTGTTGCCCACCACATTAGTCAAACTAAGGGGATCCCAGAAGACGATCTCTTCTTTCCACTCGCTGGTGGGCTTGTAACCGACCTGCGAGAAAAACGTCGCCATGCCGACGCGACGATCTTCCGGCCAGAAGTGGACCCTCGTACCCATCAACGCCAATCCCGCGGCGTCGGCGATGCCCTCTGGAGTCTTGTTCTGAATGGCGCGGTAGAAGTTGACCGGCCCGACGCGGAAATTGCTCCCGCTGGAGGTGAGCAGTTCCCGGACGAACTTGTCGTACGGCTTGTTCTGGGCAACCGATTCCCATATCCAGCGGTAATAGGCCTGCGCCGCGTTGGGCCAAACCTTGACGGGGAACTCCGCCTTGACTTTCAGGATGTCACTCCACTTCATCGCCCAGTAATCAAAATGCGCCGGCTGGTCGAGAAGACGATCAACCAGGGCGACGCGTTTGTTCTTGTCCGGACTTTGAATGAACGCTTTGGCATCTTCCGCGGACGGCAGCGTGCCGGTCATGTCCAAATAAGCGCGTCGGACAAACACCGCGTCGGTGCAGAGGAGCGGTTTGATGCCCAACGCCTGCAATTTCGCAAAAACGATTTCATCAATCCGGTTCGCCGGCTTCGGCGGCTCGGAACTTTCCATCAGGCCAGTCACCTGCCTGGCGGCGACCAGCCGGTATAGCGCGGCCTTGGCCTGCTCGACCAGGGCACGCTTGTCGTCGGCCACCTTCATGGCCTCCGTATACGCCGTCCGCGTCTTCTCCGCTTCCGCCTTCAACGGAACGGCTGCGGCTTCCGCCTCGGTCGCCGCCTTGTCGTCCGCCACGTTTGTCTGTTTGGCGGCGGCGATCCGCTTCTTGAGGTTCTCCAAACCTTCTTCGGCCGACTTCTTCCGCGTTTCGGCCCTGGCCAGCTCCTGCCCGGCGGTGTTGGCCTTGATCGCCGCTTGATCCAGCTTCTGCTGCACCGGGGACAAAACTGCTTTGGCCGCATTGGCCGCTTTGCGCTTGGCGGCGGCATCCTCTGCGGCCTGCTTGCTTGTCGTATCGAGCTTGATGACTTCCTTGGCCGCTTCCTGGGCCGCCTGGTTCGCGGTGGTTGCGGCGGCTATCCGGTTCTTCGTGTCGGCCGAAGCCGCGTCGGCGGCCTTCTTCTTCGCCTCCGCTTCCGCCAGCTTCTGCGCGGCGGCCGCAGCCTGAGTCTGAGCCGCTTTCTGGCTCTGTTGCGCCTGAGCGAGGGCGGCTTTGGCCGCGTCGGCTGCTTTGCGCTTGACGGCGCTTTCGTTGGCGACCTGTTTCTTCTCCGCGTCCGGCTTGGCGGTATCCGCCGAAACTTGCTTGGCCTTGGCCTCGGCGGCTTGGGCGGCCTGCTCGGCGGCCTGAGCAGCCGTGTCGGCCGCAGCCATCTGCTTCTTCACATTCGTCAGGGCATCGTCGGCTGATTTCGTCTGTGACTGCACTTCGTTAAACTTCTGCGCGGCGGCCGTGACCTGAGCCTGCGCTTGCTGCTCGGCCTGCTGTGCTTGAGCCAGCGCGGTCGCGGCATCCACCGCCGCTTTGCGTTTGGCGGCGGCTTGTGCCGCCGCTTGCTTCTTTTCCTCGGCCGATTTCTCCGCGGCTTGCGCGACTTGCTCGGCTGCCTGAGCAGCCGTGTCGGCAGATGCCAACTGCTTCTTGATGCCCGCCAACGCAGCGTCGAGCAGATTCTTCTGCGCCATCGGCCGGGTCAGTTTCTCAGCCGCGGCGTCGGCCAGCTTCTGCGGATTCTCCTGGGCTGCCTGAGCCTGGGCCAGGGCCGCCTTGGCCTCGTCGGCTGCTTTGCGCTTGGCGGCAGCGTCGGCTGTGGCCAGCCGCTTTTGCTCCTCGGTTCTGCCGACACGCTCGGCCACCACCTTGGCCGTGGCCTCGGCGGCTTGGGCCGCCGGCTCGGCTGCTTGCTGAGCACCTTGGGCGGCGGCCAACTGCTTCCTGGCATTGACCAAGGCCACGTCGGCTCCTTTCTTCTGGGCTGTGGCATCGGTCAGCTTCTTGGCTGCGGCGTCGGCCTGGACTTGTGCTTGCTGTTGGTTTTGCTGTCCTTGAGCCAAGGCCGTTTTTGCCGCGTCGGCCGCCTTGCGCTTGGCGGCAACATCGGCTGCGACCTGCTGTTTCTGCTCCTCGGACCTGCCGAAAATGGCGGCGATCCCTCTGCTTCTGGCTTCCGACGCCTGCGCCTCCTTCTCGGTCGCGTCAGCAGCGCCGGTGGCCGCAGCCACCTGTTTCTTGGCGTTGGCCAATGCCTCGTCGGCTGCCTTCTTCTCTGTTCCCGCAGCCGCTCCCTTGTTGGCGGCCGCATCGACGGCGGCCTGTGCTTGTTGCTGTTTCTGTTGAGCCTGGGCTAGGGCCGCATTGGCATCGCTGGCCGCCTGTCGTTTCGCAGCGTCCTCACGAACGACCTGAGCAAGATCGGCGGCCGATACGACTTTAGCATTGGCCGCGGCGGCTTGGGCGGCCTGCTCCGCAGCCTGGCAAGCGGTCGTGGCAGCGGCCGTCTGCTTCTTGGCATTGGCCAAGGTGTCGTCTGCTGTTTTCTTCTCTGCTGCCGCGCCCGCTCCTTTCTTGGCAGCCGCATCGGCGGCGGCCTGAGCTTGTTGTTGTTCCTGCTGAGCCTGAGCTAGGGCGGCTTTTGCCTTGTCGGCAACGGCGGCGGCCTGCTGCTTTTGCTCCTCGGCATTGGTGGCAAGACCAGCCATCGTTTCGGCCGTGGAAGCAGCCACTTGGGCGGCGTGTTCGGCTGTCTGGTGAGCCGTGTCGGCGGCGGCGACCTCCTTCTTGGCGTTGGCCAAGGCGTCGTCGGCTGTCTTCTTCTCGGCTGCCGTACCCGTTCCCTTTTTGACAGCCGCATCGGCGGCGGCCTGCGCTTGTTGCTGTTTCTGTTGAGCCTGGGCCAAAGCGGCCTTTGCATCGTCGGCCGCTTTTCGCTTCGCAACGGTCTCATTGGCAACCTGGGCAAGTTCGGCGACCAATACAATTCTGGCGTTGGCCGCAGCCGCTTGGGCCGCTTGCTCGGCTGCCTGATAAGCGGTCGTGGCAGCGGCCACCTGCTTCTTGACGTTGGCCATAGCGTCGTCGGCCGCCTTCTTCTGCGCTTCCGCTTCCGCCAGCTTCGACACGGCGGCGTTGGCCTGAGCTTGCGCTTGCTGTTCGTTTTGCTGTGACTGGGTCAAGGCGGTCTTGGCCGCGTCGACCGCCTTGCGCTTGGCGACGGCGGCGGCGGCGGCGTGCTGCTTCTCCGCCTCGGAAACCGGCTTGGCGTTGGCCGCAGCCGCTTGGGCCGCTTGCTCGGCTGCCTCATAAACGGTCGTGGCAGCGGCCACTTGCTTCTTGGCGTTGGCCAAAGCTTCGTCGGCAGCCTTCTTCCGCGCTTCCGCTTCCGCCAGCTTCGGCGTGATCGCGGTGTCTTGGTTCTGCAAGTTCTGCTCGCCCTGCCGTGCTCGGGCTAGGGAGGCCTTGGCCGCGTCAGCCGCTCTGCGTTTTGCGGCTGCATCGGTCGTGGCCTTCTTGGCTTCGTCATCGAGTTTGTTGGCCGCGTCGGCTGCGGCCTTCGCCACGGCCTCAGCCTCCTTGGCCGTTTTCTCGGCCGCGTCGTAAGCTTGTTGAGGAGGGAGCGCGGCGGCCTTGGCGTCGGCCAACGCCTTGTCCAAGGGAGGTTTGGCGTTGGTCGCGTCGGTCAGGACCTTGATGACCACGGGTAAGTTGGCCTCGGCCTGTTGCAACTCTTTTGCGCCCGGCTCGCCCGCCAAATTCTTTGCGTCCGTGGCCTGCTGTCGCTTCGTGTTGGCTGTCTTGCTCGCGTTGGCGTATGCTGTATCGGTCTTTTGCATGGCAGCCTTCAGGGGGGCGATCGCAGCTTCCGCCTCCTTGGCTGTCTTCCCAGCCGTCTCGTAGGCGGCCTTCGCTTTGGCCTCAACGCTTGTCTCAGCCTCAGCGTTGGCCGGCTTTGGTTTCTCTCCGACTTGAGCCGAGGCGCAAATGGAAATCGCAAGGGCGACCACAAAGGGCAAAACAAGGGATAGGAATTTGCGTTTGGCCTTGGGGACCAAAATTTTGCCTTCAACGCCGTGTATCATGGGTCGATCACTCGAAAACTGTTGAATCGCCAGAGCTAAAGCGGATGCGAATCGTTAATAGTATAAATATGGCGCGGCAGCCCGGTCAAGCTGTTCTCGACGCGTTTTTTTCGGTGTTGACGCAGAAGTGAACACGGCCAACGTCAGTGGTCTCCTTTTCAATTTTGGATTTCGTAGCGCTGGCTTTTTTATTCTCGCCAGTTGGTTGTCCGGCAAGCGGCTGGACGCGCTGGAAAATTCTCTGCTGGTGGAGGAACCGGAGCAATCAAAAGTCAATCACAAGGCCGACGACCGCAATCAGTAGAATGAACACAGTCCGCAACAACACCTGACGGGGCGCGAGCAGATGTGTTGCGCGAGGGACTTGCCGCCTTCAGTTCCATCACGGTTTCACGCTGCACGACCGTGTGATACGCACTAACCTTTCAGGGACGCTGCCAATTCACGGTCGGGATGAAGTCCCAAGTCTTGCCCGCTCCTGCCTCGAAGCCGACGCCGCCCAGTTTGGTGTAGATTCGCGTGCGGCTTCCGTCAGGTTTCACAAGGCGGATCGGGTAAGCCCGGCGCATCATGCCGTCCTCAACAAACACCGTCTGACCGACAAGGCTGGACGGGTTCGGCAGTTCGCCCTCGACAATGAACCAGGACTCGCCTTGCGACCCCGACACGCCAACCAGCTTGCCGCAGTAGTTGCTGTGCGGGCAGGACAGATTCGCCTCGGCCAGCACCAGCCGCGTGCCGCCGATGAGCGACGCCGCGGCGGGCTTCCCCGTTGCCATCAGCACGGCGGCGATGCGGCCGTCGGTGGCCAACTCGCCCGCGGAGGTGGACAGCTTGACCGGCGCAGGTGTCAGCATGGACACGAGCACGTCAGTCCCGGCCACCGTCTCGACCTCGACCGCCACGGCATCGGAAGGCGCGCTCTGGGAAAGTGGCAGGCGACGCACAGCCTTGACCAGCGGACGAGCCTTCGGCTCGCCAACGAAAACGGAAATGAACTGGCTGAGGACACCACCCTCGACGGTACGAATCACGTAGGGCAGCGAGGTGTCGCGATCGGTGTTGCGATAGTCGCGTTGGCCCCAGCCGCTGCCGAGAGTGACTGTCTCAGCCCGATTCCCAGGCGAGAAAGCCGTGAATCGGTAGTCCTTATCCATACGCCAGATGATTTGCCATGGCGCGTCGCCTGACGCCTGTCGCTGATTGTCCAAGGACAGTGTTCCGTTGGGCAGTGTGAAGGTGCCTTCGTATTGCTTCCAATCTTTGCTGGCAGCCACGTGAGTGACATCGACATACCTTCGGTTGTCCGGGGACTTTGGATTGCCCAGCCACAAGACAGCGTCAACGTTGACCAACAGCGCATCACCCTTCAACCAGAAGCGGACCTTGTATTTGGCCCCCAGAGTGCCGCGGATTACCTGAGCGCCGGAATACCCGTCCGACTGGCCAGCCAAAAGGGCGACGTTCATGCGGCCGTCGGAGTGGGGTCGCAAGGCTTGGAGGCGCACGCATTGCTTGCCGGATCGGCCTGGTGTCGCGGCACCCCATTCGCCCTTGCCATCGCCGGCATAGTAGCCCCAGCCGGGCAGTGCGGTGTCGTTGGCGGCCGGAGGAACCGAAGCATCGGGTGCCAGATTGGGACCTTCCTTGTGGTCGGGCAGGATTTCGCGAATCTCGACTCCGTCGACGAAAATTCCGCTAACCTGCGAAAGTTGAAATCGCAAGGCAAAGGGAACTTGGGGTCGCGGCTGCGCAGTTGAGGCGAAGTTCAAACCTTGGGACTCGAAATCATTTCCGGGACCATGGAAGACATACTGGCACTTCGCACCGGTTCGGAGCCGGAAGATGTCCACGAGATAAGATCCCGCTTCACCGTGGTCGATCTGGATGCACGTGCGGCGATAGAGCGGCGCCTTGTCATAAGCGTTGGAGGAGGCTTCAGTCGCCTTCACATGCGGAGTGATCGCAAAGAGATGGAAGCTGCCCGCGCGGCCGACTGTCTTTTGGTCTTCTCCATCGACCATGACGAGGTTGTGGGCGCCTGAGCGGTTTGTCTGTTTCTTGTCGGGATGGTCCCAGAGGTAACCCAGATCCGAGAGCAGTTCGCGGCCGTCTTTCCAATAATACAGGTCGAGGCTGTCGAGGTGGTGATGGTTACCCCAGTTGCTGGCGTTAAGCAGCGCGAGGCTGGACCGGCCGGTCGCCCCGGTGCGAAGATAAGCTTGGGCGAGGAATGGAAACACGACGTCGTGGAGCGCAAAGGCTGGCACGGCGCGAGATTCCAGCCCGGGCTCGCGCAAGAACAGGGCCTGCTCACCTGCGCCTGCGCCAAGATCCTTGCCCGCCAGTTCCTTGAGGAAAGCAACATGCTCGTCGTTGGGGTAAGCAATCGCGATCAGTTCGGCAAAGGAGGAGCCGATCGAAGTGGTACGGTAAGAGTCGGCGGAAGGCGGATGGCGCAGGTCGCCCTGAAGGGTCCAGATCAGGCTCTGCCAGCAATCGCCGTAGCGCGTATCGCGGAAGGAGTCGAAGTGGTCGAGGCGTTGCCCGTCCGGGCCGGCGTAGCCCGCGGGATCCGAGTAGTTGCGCAGCACCAGTGCAAGGTTCTGGATGCCGGACATGGTCATCAACGCATAGCCGGAGGATTCGGACGTTCCGCCATCCGGCAGGAACCAGCCGTCCACGGTGCTGCGGAGGCCTTCGAGTCCGAAACGCACCAAGCCGGGATGGCCGACGCACATTCCCACCATGGCCGCGCCCGCGCGGTTGCCCACCGACTTGTTGTTAATCGCCGGATCGCACACCGCCAGATACGTGCTTTCCAAGAGCACGTCGCGCTCAATGTGAATACGCTCCTGCTCCGAATAGACGGCAGCACCGCCATCGCGGGCGGAGCAAGTGAGATCATAGGCCTGCACGACGCGGCACACCCACCCACCGTCCATGCCTGACGTGCCGATGCGGCTAGCGGCCCAATAGCCGGCGTAGAGCTTGCGGTCGGGCTTATTCGGCGGATATACGAGTTCTTCCTGCGGCAGGTTCGTGATCCGCTCGGCGGCCACATGGGGGTCGCTGTCAGCGTATTCGCCGTAGCCGTATCCGGCGCGCACGAGATACTTGGGCAGCACTTCCGCGAAACGCAGGAGAATCGCCTTCGCGCCGCGGGCGTATTTGGGGTCTTCGGTCAGCGCATAGGCCAGGCCCAGAATGTGCAACTGGCCGGTCGCGTGGCTCACCTTGTTGGCCCGGATGATGCCGGAGATGCTCGGTCGGGCGTGGACGTAGCCATGGCAACGGAAGGGTTCCCCGCCAATGAAACCAAAACGTTGCTCCGGGTCCCACTTGCTTTGCAAGACAATGCTCTCGGGAAATTCATCGTTGGGGAAGACCGTTTTGCAGACGCTACAGATCAGTTGATCGGGCTTGCTGGCCGACCACGACCATTGCCCGTTCGGGTGCCAGGGCAGTCCCTTGGCCCGGCAGGCAGGGCAAGGGCCAACACAGCCGGGCGTGGTCCGCTCAATCATCCGGGCCAGGTAGTCCGCGGTGACTTGGGGGAGGATGCCGTCGGCATTCTTGCGCAAGTTGGCGAGGTATCTTTTGGCCCAAGTGTAGCGCTCGATGTTCCGTCTGGCCCGGGCAAGATCGGCCGCCTTGAACGCCGCCGCCGGATGTTGCACGCGGCCGCGATACGTCTGCCATTCGGACCAGTCGGTGGGACCTTTGTTCTGAGCCAGCGCAGCGCTGGCGGTCACCAAGAGCAGCATGCGCAAGATGACGGGCCGAAAAAAGGACAGAAATTTTGATCCTGGACCACGGGGAAAAAGAAGCTGATCTCGCGGGCAAAAAAAACGTGTGGCGGGCGGTAGCTGCCTCGTTGACGTTATTATGCTCATCGGCTTGGCTCGTTCAAACTTCGATAATCGTAACAATTCACCTGACCGATACAAACCCGAAATCGTCTTGCCTCAACGACTGCGATAAACAACAGCATCGTTGGTAATGGGGCAGTGGCATCGTGCAGGCCAAAGGAACAATGAGACTCGCCTTGTTTTTACGAGTTGTTTATCACACAATTCCGACAAGCAAGTTTCAATTCCCGAACGAAAGAAAAATCATGAGCGAGAACAAGGCAACTCATCAAATAACCCGCCGTCAATTCATTGGTGCTTCCGCAGGCGCTGCCACGTTTACGATTGTGCCCCGGCATGTTCTGGGAGGACCGAAGTTTGTTGCGCCCAGCGAAAAAATAAACGTAGCCGTCATCGGCGCTGGCGGACAGGGACGGACCAATGTCAAGAACCTGTTGAATGAACCTGATGCGCAGATCATTGCTGTCTGCGATGTGGCAGAGAAGACGGACCTTCGTCCATTCTACTATGGAGGTTTTGGTGGCAGGAAAACCATGAAAGCCATGGTGGAAAAGCATTATTCAAAAAAGACGCCCAATTACCAATGCGCCGAGTATGAAAATTTTCGCGTGATGCTGGAAAAAGAGAAGGCCATTGACGCCATTCTTTGCGCCACGCCGGATCATGCCCATGCTGTGATTTCCATCATGGCGATGAAAATGGGCAAGCACGTCTATTGCGAAAAGCCGCTGACTCATAACATCTGGGAAGCGCGCCAGGTTGCCGCTGTGGCCAAGGAAACTGGCGTGGCCACACAAATGGGTAATCAGGGTCACTCCGGAGAAGGAATTCGTCAAACTTGCGAATGGATATGGGATGGGGCGATTGGACCCGTGCGAGAGGTTCACGCTTGGAGCGATGTGGGGCAGTGGGTGAAAACCCCTGGCCGGCCCAAGGAAACGCCGCCCGTGCCGGAAGGATTCAACTGGGACATGTGGCTGGGGCCGCGGGACCCTCGTCCTTATCATCCTTCCTATGCGCCGTATAACTGGCGCGGCTGGTGGGCGTTTGGCACCGGTGCCATCGGTGACATGGCTTGTCACAACATGGACCCGGCTGTGATGGCTTTGAAGTTGGAGAGTCCGATCAGCGTGGAAGCCACTTCGACAGGGGTGGATGATGAAGTGACTTCGTTTGGCGGACTATATAACTATCGGTTCGGACCACGCGGCGATATGCCGGCTTTGAAGTTGACGTGGTATGACGGCGGATTGCGTCCACCCACACCGGATGGGCTGGATCCCAATGACCCCAAACAGCGTCTGGGCGAAGGGGGAAATGGCATATTGTTTATGGGCGATAAAGGTTTGATCACTTGCGCTGGCTGGGCCGGAATGCCGCGGCTTTTGCCTTTGTCGCTGCACAAGGAATATAAACGTCCCGAAAAAACATTGCCCAGAAGCAAAGGCCATCACGCCGACTGGTTGGCCGCATGCAAGGGCGGCAAGCCGGCCAGCGGCAACTTCGATTACAGCGCGCGTTTAACGGAACTGGTTTTGCTGGGCAATGTTGCCATGCGCAGCCAGAAGAAGATTATGTGGGACAGTGCGAACATGAAGGTTGTGAACGCGCCTGAAGCGGACAAATTCATAAAGGAACAATACCGCAAGGGTTGGGAGATCTGCTAAGAACCGGTCTTCTTTTTCTGGAATAGCGAGGAGCATATTATAATTGATTGCTGAAGATGTTGGCGCGCCAGCCATCGCCGCGCCGATGGACCCAGCATTCATAATCTTTCGTCAACAGAAGGCTAGGATCATGAAACGTAAAAATCGGCTGTCTCGTCGCACATTCCTTAAACAATTCGGCGCAGGGAGTATTGCGGCGCTGGCCGTGCCGAATCTCCTGCCATCGCAGGCATTTGGACAAACCCCGTTCCATGTGGACATGGTCAGCCAGCCACCGGCGGACGTTCCTACGGTCAAACCGTGGAAGACGGTGCCACTCGATCCGGCCTATGGCGGGGAGTGGGTGGTGATGGCCGATGTGGATGGCGACGGACAGGTGGAGACGGTCAGTTGCCGCAACGTCAACGGTCGCAGCGCCGACAATACCAGCGATGCCCACTACACCAGCACGGCGGTGGCCCAGAAGCTGGACGGAAGCGTCCTGTGGCGGTGGGGCGAGCCCGGCATCGGGCAACGGGGCTTGAGCTACGACGTGGCCTGCCAGATCTACGACTGGGACGGCGACGGTCGCAACGAAGTGGTGCTGTGCACCAAGGGTGCGCTCGTGGAACTGGAGGGAGCAACAGGCAAGGAGCGGCGGCGGTTTCCGCTCCCGCCGGAGGCCACGGATTCCATTGCCTTCGCCAATCTGTCGGGTGGCCCGCGGCTGGCAGAGGTACTCGTCAAGACTCGCTACGGGCAGATCTGGGCCTACAACTACGCTGGACGCCTGTTATGGACCGTCAAGAATCCCGGAGGATACCGGACTGCCCACCAGCCGTTCCCAGTGGATGTTGACCGCGACGGCCGGGATGAGATCATGGCAGGCTTTGCCCTGCTCAACCCTGATGGAACCGTGCGGTGGGTATTAAAGTCAGACAAGGTGAACCTCGCCAGCGGGCATTTGGATTGCTGCCGCGTGTTGCGCGCCGGAACCAAGCCCGAAGACTTCCGGCTTGTGATGACCTACTGCGGGGCGAAGTGCATCGCGGTAGCCGATGGCACGGGCAAGGCGTTCTGGGAGGTCCCAGGGCAGCACTACGAATCCATTGACGTTGGCAAGGTCCGCACGGATGTGCCGGGAATGCAGATTTTGGTAGATGTCGATCATCAGCCCTCGGGACACAGCCCGATCTGCCTCATGGACGAGAACGGCCAGTTGCTCGGCACCATCAATACGCGAAGCAGCCGAATTCATAAGCTGCTGGACTGGAACGGCGATGGTCTCGATGAGATTGTGTTGGCCGACTGCGCTGGCGTGTTTGACGGGCATGGGAAACAGATCGCCCGGCTGGAGAATGGCGGCGGGTCCTTGCTGATCGGCGACATGACCGGTGACGGCGTTCCCGACATCGCTCTTGCCAACAACCAACGGGTCTTCATCTACAAGAATGAGAGTGGCGTGAAGCCGGCGACGCCAGCGCCGTTTGGGGGTGGGCTGAACTACACGCTATACTAACAGCGCGGCCTCGAAGCGAAATCCGGATTCGCACGCCAGCCGGACCACTGTGGTTTCTCCGATCCAGAGGGGCTTCTTCTCACGCGCACACACGCGATGGGCTAGTGGGCAAGTGTTCGCGCCATCAAGACAGCCGCCCTGCCCCACTTCACGCATCACAGTCTGCGGTACTTCTCTTGCTCCAACGCAATCGAGGCGGTCGCGGACTTCAAGGTGATTGCCCGCTGGCTGGGCCACAAGGACGGCGGCATTCACTGACGGTGTGGGATTCTTCGAGTCGAAGCCTGCGCGTTCCAGAAAGCCGCCGCCGGAGGCGGAAAGAGCTTTGACAAAGCACAGGGCGCCGGCAGAATCGCCGCATGAACCTCTTGAGCATCTTCCGCGTGTCCGTCCTTGCCTTCGTCTTCGCTCTATCCGCCGCTTCCGCTCCGGCGGCCGACGATTATAAACCCGGTCCCGACTCACAGCCGCAGCCGGGCGTGCCGAAGGGCGAGGTGTTAAAGTTCAGCTTCGACGGCAGCAGAATTTTTCCCGGCACGACGCGCGACTACTCGGTCTATGTGCCAGCCCAATACGATCCCGCCAAGCCGGCGTGTGTTTATGTCGGCCAGGACGGCGTGCAATACAACGCGCCGGTCGTGTTTGACAACCTCATCGCGAAGAAAGAAATGCCCGTCACCATTGGCGTGTTCATCATGCACGGCAAGGTCAAGGCCCTGGACGCAAATGCTCTCGACCGGTTCAACCGCAGCTTTGAATACGACGGCCTCGGTGACGGCTATGCCAGGTTCGTTCTCGACGAAATCCTTCCCGACGTGGAGAAAAAAACCACCGGCGATGGCCGGCCAATCCGTCTCTCCAAGAACGGAAACGACCGCGGCATCGGCGGCGCGAGCAGTGGCGCGATCTGCGCGTTCACCGCGGCGTGGGAGCGGCCCGACGCGTTCAGCCGCGTGTTTAGCGCCGTGGGCACCTATGTCGGATTGCGCGGCGGCCACGTTTACCCGACGCTCATTCGGAAGTTCGAGCCGAAGCCGATCCGTGTTTTCCTTCAGGACGGCAGCAATGACCTGAACATCTACGGTGGTGACTGGTGGATGGCGAACCAGGCGATGGAACGCGCCCTGGTCTTTGCCGGTTACGAGGTCAACCACGTCTGGGGCGAGGGCGGCCACAACGGCAAACACGCCACGGCGGTTTTTCCTGACGCGATGCGGTGGCTCTGGAAAGACTGGCCTGCGCCGGTGAAGGCCGGCCAAAGCAAGAATACGACGCTGGACGCGATCCTGATCCCCGGCGAGGACTGGCAGATTGCCGTCGAGGGCTTCAAGTCCACCACGGGGCCGACCCCGAACGCGAAGGGCGAGGTGTTCTTTAACGGCGTGCCCGGTGTCGCAGCCGTGAGCGAAACGCGCAGGATCGGTCTGGATGGCAGGATCAGCGGTTTTGTTGCCGACTCGAAACGCGGCGACGGACAGGCGTTCGGCCCCGACGGCCGGCTCTACGCCGTTGCGTCCGGCACGGACCAGATCATCGCCTACGACGCTGACGCCAAGGGGACGGTGATCGCGGAAGGTTTCAAGGGCAACGACCTCATCGTCCGCCACGACGGCTTGATCTACGTCACCGAATCCGGCTCCGAGGCCAAGCCGAGCAAAGTCTGGCTCATCAAGCCCGACGGCGGCAAGCGCGTCGTGGACAGCGGCCTGCGGTTCGCCAACGGCATCGCGTTCTCGCCCGATCAATCCTTGCTCTACGTGGACGACTACCGTTCGCACTGGGTTTACAGCTACCAGATCGCGCCGGACGGATCGTTGAAGTTCAAGCAGCGTTACTACTGGCTGCACTCGCCCGACACCGCCGACGAGAGCAGCGCCGACGGCATGACCACCGACCGCGAGGGCCGGCTCTACGTCACCACGCGGATGGGCATCCAGGTCTGCGACCAGGCAGGCCGCGTCAACGCCATCCTGCCGACGCCCAACGGCCGCGTCAGCGCCGTCTGCTTTGGCGGCGGGAATCTTGACACCCTCTTTGCCACCTGCGGCGACAAGGTTTTCAAACGCAAGCTGAAGGTGAAAGGCGCCCTGCCCTTCCAAGCCCCGGTCAAGCCCGGCACACCAAAGTTGTGACCGGGAAAGGGAAAAGGGTTCGCCGTTATCCGCGACACATTGGATACATCCGGATCGGTGGAACTAGGCGAGCCGGCGGGCGTGTGGACGTAGTGGACGAGACTCGCTTGCAAGTGCTGCGTTATCTCCCGCGGCGGCACGACGAATATCCAAATCCCCGTCACCAGCATACGGTCCGCCTCGCGGTGGAAATTCGCCGCACCGGTGAACGCAGCGCAGGGGCCAGCGTTAATGCAAACATCCCCTCCCTTGCCCGATTCCCATCTCCCAACTCCCATCTGCTTCGTTTTCTCCCTTTTTCGTATTCCCATGGGGTCAGACGTGCTCCGTTTAGAAAACCATCGCCATCAGGTTCTCGAACAGCGTGGCGTCACTTGTCCTACTTTGGTATCAGGTTGTTTGCCTTGACGGGCATGAGCATCGGCGTAACCTGCCACCCATGATGAAAAACTTGCTCCTCTCACTGTCCATCATCACCGCGTTGGGACTCACCGCTTCGGCGGCGGAAAAGGCTCCCTATAAACCGGCCCTCACGACGCAGACGTTCTTCGTTGCCAACGTCGAGTGCGACAACTGCGTTAAGAACATCACCGAGTCCCTCCAGAAGGTGAAGACCGTCACCAAGGTCGAGAAGCTCACGCCGACGAGCGGTTACGTGAACGTCTCTTTCGATGCGCACACGGACAGCTACCAGCAGATCGCGCAGGCGATTGCCGACGCCACGCCGGCGCACGGCAAGAAATACACCGTGTCCATGAAACTGCGCGTCCCCGATTACGCGAAGGAGGACAACGCCGCCAAGGTGGATGCCATCTTCGCCAAGTCAAAGGACTTCGTGAAAGTCGAGGCGACGGACAAGGAGAAGGGCGAATTTTTGATGTGCTTCCTGCCGTTGACTGTGGACGCGAAGAAGACCGGCCCTCAAGGTTGGAACGGCGGGAGATTCGGTCATCCGATCCATGACGCGCCGCCGAAAGGACTCGGCCTCGCGATCAGCTTCGTCCGCGAGGGCGTCACGCCGGCCAAGCCCGCTGCGAAGAAACAGTAACGCCTCGTCCTACATCCATTTCGGTCAACGCGAACTGCCGGCTTCCTGCCGGCAGTTCGCTTTTCAGACGGCAACCTCCTGCAGTCCAACCCACGAGGAGCAAGGACACAGGAGGCGACGCACTATTCCATCCCCTGCCCCTCATGCTTTCTCAAGAGCGAGGTTGCGTCCATTTGACAAATTCAGATTCCGGCCCGGAATATTCGCGAACCCAAACGATCCGACGGTCGGAGATTGACGTTACAGTGCGGCCAATGCTTTTGCAAAGATTTCGCACAAGGGTTGAAAACCTGTCCGACTTCGGTTGAAGATGTTCAACCATGAATAACGATGTACTGACCCAGCGCCTGCGGGCGGCTGCGGAGTTGTTGGAAGCGATAGCCAAAGATCGCAGCTTGCTGGCGCAGGTGGCGGACCAGGACAGGGAACGGCTGCTCAAGACGGCCGGCGAAGTCTCGCGGCCTGAGGCCATCGCGCGCCGTCAGTTGGTCAAGGCGCGGCAGCGCCTGCGCCGCGCCGCAAAAATCCAGCGGGATCAGAACGTGCTCAACAAGACCGGCATCCGCAAGCTGCGGCGCATGTCGGTTTTCGCGACGCCGAATTATCATCCACCAGTCGGGTTCAAGCAGGAGGAGGTGGAAGCCGATCCGGATTTTCGCGAGGTCGTCGAGCCGCAAAACTGCTACATCTGCAAACGCGATTACACCACAATCCACCATTTCTATGACCAGCTTTGCACGGAGTGCGCGGCGCTGAATTTGCAGAAGCGGACCGAGACGGCCAATCTGGAGGGACGCGTTGCGCTGCTGACCGGCGGGCGCGTCAAGATCGGCTACCAAGCCGGGATCAAGCTGCTGCGGGCGGGCGCGCAACTCATTGTTTCCACGCGCTTCCCGCGCGACGCGGCGGCACGTTATGCCAGGGAGGCGGACTTCGAGCAGTGGCGGCACCGCCTGGAAATCTTCGCTCTCGATTTGCGCCACACGCCGAGCGTGGAGGCGTTCTGCGGGCACTTGATGAAGACGCGCAAGCGGCTTGATTTCATCATCAACAACGCTTGTCAGACCGTGCGGCGTCCGCCGGAGTATTACGCGCACATGATGGCCGGCGAATCCGGGCCGCTGGGCGCGATGCCGGAAGAGGCGCGGCGCCTGCTGGGCGCTTACGAGGGATGGCGCGGCTATCATTTGCTGCCGGCGGACGAGGCCGCGGTGCGCGGGCGCGACGTGGCGCAGGCCGCGGTGCTTTCACAGGCGCCGCTGGCGGCGGGGAATCTCGCGGCACAACGCGATTTGTTCCCGGAGGGAAAGCTTGATCAGGATTTGCAGCAGGTGGATTTGCGCGACCGGAATTCCTGGCGGCTGACGATGGCGGAAGTCCCCTCGGTGGAACTGCTGGAGGTGCAGTTGGTGAACGCGGTGGCTCCGTTTGTGCTGAACGCCCGCTTGAAGCCGTTGATGCTGCAAGCGCCGGAGCGCGACAAGCACATCGTGAACGTCTCGGCGGTGGAGGGACAGTTTTACCGGCCCTCAAAAACCACGCGTCATCCGCATACGAACATGGCGAAGGCGGCGTTGAACATGATGACACGCACCTCGGCGGCGGATTATCACGCCGACGGCATCCACATGAACAGCGTGGATACCGGCTGGGTCACCGACGAAGATCCGGCCCAGATCGCGGAGCGAAAGAAACAGGAGCATCGCTTTCACCCGCCGCTGGACATCGTGGACGGCGCGGCGCGGATTGTGGACCCGATCATCAGCGGCTTTAACACCGGCGAGCACATCTGGGGGAAATTCCTGAAGGATTATCAGCCGACCGATTGGTAGGACGTCCGAGCGGCCGGCGAACAACCTATTCCAGTGTCGAGCAGGCTCAGGCGGGAAACCCAGGCTGTTCAGTCCGGATAAAATGTCCAATACGCTTCCTGCTAGGCGCCCTGCTGGCGTCATCCGTTACCGCGTGCCCGGGTCTGGGGCGAAAAGGACGCGCCAGTCACGAATGCGCAAGCCCTTTCCAACGACGAGAATCCCGCAATCAGTCACGGGTCCTCCGCGCCGCCGTTCGCGCCGTATCGCCATCGCAAAGATTTCTGGAATCCGCATCTTCTACAGATCAGGAAGGCCGTGATGTTTCTTGAGGTCGGCGGCGAGGGACTGAAGTTCCGTGCCGGTCACGTTGCGTTTGTGGGTGGCGGCAAATTGCCGCACAGACTCAATCAACGCCCGCAGCAGGGCCGTTGGAAAATGAATCTTCATTCGCGCCAGTTTTCCGCCGCCGCCGTTTCTGCCCCGATCACTGACCGATGGGTGCAACTCACCACCTCCAACGTTGCGCGGAGGTTTACGACGCGAAACAGGAATGCGTGTGCGGGCGTTGTGAGGAAAGCGTCTGCAAGGCCTTCCCTGAAGCAGCCCGTTCAATATCAGGGCGCCACAACACTACCCGTGCTTGCCAGGTAAGGTAAAGGTATGGCTGTGTCGCCGAGAAATGCTGGACGATAGTGTCGAGCGTCTGTTAGAGGAGACCGGCGTTCGGGCAAGACATCTATGCATCTCCATCTGGCACGGTTTCATGCGGCACTGACACCGGAACGGTTCTCGGAGTATCTGCTTTTGCTGGATCGCGAGGAACGGAACCGGCTACAGCGTTTCCAGCGTGAGAAAGACCGCCATCTTTTTGCAGCCAGCCATGCTTTTTTGAGGCGAACCCTCTCCCCCTACGTGAAGATCCCTCCCGATCAACTGCGGTTTGTCGTCAATCGCCATGGCAAACCTTCGCTTGACGGCCATTCGAAGGATGCCGTCATCCACTTTAATCTGGCTCACACGTACGACCTGGTGGTGGTCGCCGTGAACGGCGGCGGCGAAGTTGGCGTTGACGTGGAGCGTCTGGACCGCGACGTTGATCCACTGGAAATAGGCGATCGGTTCTTCTCACGGGAAGAGTCCGCTGACCTGCGGGACACGCCGGCCGCCGGGCGGGTTCGGAGGTTTTTCCAGTATTGGACGCTCAAAGAAGCCTTTCTCAAGGCGCGCGGCCAGGGGCTTTCGGCTGCTCTGGACCGGTTCACCCTCCATGTTCTTCCTGAAGGCCGCGCCACTCTGTCAACTTTTTCGGAACAAGAGGAGGACGTCGCCGCGTGGAGCTTGTTCCATTTTGAGCCCACCCCGGAGCATATTGTTGCCGCCTGTGTGGCTTGTCCCGCCGGCCCGGCCGCCTGCCAATGGAAATGGGAAAGAGATCTTGCCCAGCCAGCGACAGATCAACAAAAAGAGAGTCCTCGCCGTGGTTGTCTGAACTGAATTCCAAAGTTCCCGTTTGGAATTCACACTGACAGGAGCCGGGCCTGAAGCAATCAGGCCGGCGGCAAACGGCGACGGAGAAAGGTGACCGGCTCAATGCGGGTTCATCAGGAGTGTCCAACAAGGGCCGCTGCCGTCCGGTCAAAAGGCTGCGCGATCAATGCGGGAACATCGCGGGCCACAAGTGGGATACCAGGCGCAACAGGATGAAGGTGATGGCCGCCGCCGTGATCCCCCACACCAGATTCGAGTGTTCGGCTTTCACAAAAAGTTCTTTGTCGCGTGTCATTGCGGTCGCGGTTTCCTTCGATCCCGCGTGATATCCTGCGTTCCAACGCGAGCTATGGCCGTCCAGAATACCGGGGAGCTTAACGCTGTCAATCAGGACACGACCTGATATTGGCCTAGGGATTTTCCTGAGAAAGTTGCCCACAAGGAAAACCCGGACCGGTCATGAAGACCGGGTAATACAAGACCGGGTCGCCTATGGCCGCAGGGCTGCCGCTGCTAACGGGTCTGCACGGTGATCCTCCGGCCTCGGCCGCGCCGGCCTCGCTGGATGGTCTACTGTGCCTATCCAACGGTAAAGCGGCGATGGCAGGCGTGACGCCCTCTAAGGTTTTTCCCTATGCAAATATCAGGTCGGGTCTTTCTGGACACCCATTCATCGAGGGATACACTGGCCGCCGTGAGTGGGAGCTTTGGCGCAGGCAAGAGGATGGCATGGATGGTGCTCTTCATGGTCCTGATGGTGCTCGGCGTGAGAGCATTCATTCATTATTTGTATTATAACTCTTACGACGCGACGGATCGGCGCGGATGGGAGGAAAGATGGCTCCTTGTCAACGCCGAGCCGGCGACGCCACAACCGGAACCGTCGCCGTTTGCCGGAGGATTTACGGCACCGACGTCTTTGCCATCGC
>Ga0114951_10000338_pt1 | contig 67554 bp, 53 predicted proteins | sample AM7aDNAmetaG_FD_88677 | JGI IMG/M metagenome (GOLD analysis project Ga0114951, IMG submission 88677) | Freshwater microbial communities from Finland to study Microbial Dark Matter (Phase II) - AM7a DNA metaG | ecosystem: Environmental > Aquatic > Freshwater > Lake | place: Finland: Lake Alinen...
AATTAAAAATTAAAAATTAAAAATTAAAAATTACGTTTTTTACCTTTTTGCCAGTTTGCCAGTTTACCAGTTTACCATTTTACCAGTTTACCATTTTACCATTTTACCAGTTTACCATTTCTCTAACTGATTATGTCTGACCTTTCCGTAAACATAGCAGGTTTGACCTTCAAAAACCCGGTAACCACGGCTTCCGGCACGTTTGGCTATGGTGAAGAATTCAGAGAGTTCTTCGACCCGGGGGAACTTGGCGGGATCTTTGTCAAAGCGGTCACAGGCAAAAACCGTGACGGCAATGCATACCCCCGGATGGCGGAAACCCCGTCGGGGATGCTGAATTCTGTCGGGCTGCAAAACAAGGGAATAGACCATTTCTGCCGTGAAATCTATCCGAAGATCAAAGATTTCGACACCCGGGTTATTGTCAATGTTTCCGGTTCAACCATCGAAGAGTATGTTGAGGTTGCCGAACGCATCAATGAACTGGAAAATATACCCTCGATTGAGCTGAACATTTCGTGCCCCAACGTTAAACTGGGAGGCATGGCCTTCGGAACAGTTCCTGCCATGGCAACGGAGGTCACCGCGGCAGTGCGAAAGGTGTACAAGAAAGTACTGATGGTAAAGCTTTCGCCGAATGTCACCAGCATCACCGAGCTTGCGAAAGCGGTGGCCGATGGTGGCGCCGATGCGATCACGCTGATCAATACCCTGCTGGGGATGGCCATCGATGCCGAACGCCGCCGGCCCGTTCTGTCAACCATCACCGGAGGGCTCTCCGGGCCAGCCATTAAACCCGTCGCCCTGCGCATGGTATGGCAGGTTCACAAGGCGGTAAACCTCCCGATCGTAGGCCTTGGAGGGATCATGAATGCAACCGATGCCATTGAATTTATCCTGGCCGGCGCCTCGGTCATCCAGGTGGGCACTGCCAACTTTATCGACCCCATGGTGTCGGTGAATATCGTCAGGGGGATCGAGGATTACATGAAAAGACACAATGTCGGCGCAATCACAGAACTGGTTGGCGCACTCAGAACAGATTAAGGCTGGCGCTCATATCCCCCGGCATTAATGCTCCTGAAGCATTTCCAAAAAGCAATTTATTCATTATAATAAAGCGTGTTGACCTTTGTCACCCTCCACATGGTTAACAATTCCGAATTTAACTTCGATTCCTCCGGGGTTGCTGTTTTTTTCCAGGACAACACCTTGCAATCGCCGGGCAGCCTCACTGTATTGCCATTTGCCTTCGAAATTTCCATTAATGCTGCCCGTTCACACTGATTCTTGTCAAACAGTGCTTCATCGTTGATGGTGAATAAAAGGAGAACGCCGAAAACAACAGCCAGGAACCACTTCTTTTGTTTCCCGGCCAGGTTTTTGATTAAAAATAACGCAGAGATGCCGAATACCATGATCAGGCTTATGGTAAAGGGCATCATGGTGTCGTAGCGGAGCACATTTGGGCGGTTATCCCTCGATCCGCCCAAGGGCAGCAATAAGAAATAGACCACGGAGAACACGACCATCCATTGAAAGATGGTCAATATTTTTTTTCCCTCCGGGGTTTTGAAATTCCTGTTGATAATAAAATAATTCAGTGAAAGAATCGCGAAGATAACCGGGAATCCCAGCTTTTTGGTAAACGGGTAATAAAGCCCGGCCGGAAGTCGGGAATACAATTCACCCAGCGGAACATGTATGTCATTTGTATTGTAACTCCCGAGATACAGCGAATACAGCGAGAAAATGGCCGCAGGCATTAAAAAGAACCAGTAATTCCGTGGGATCGTTGATATTATGGAATGCATCTTTCTGAAGAAGCCCTGGTGATTCTGTTTCGTAACGATCTTATAAGCGCTACCGGCAAGAAGCAACAAGGTGCATATTAACACAACGCCCGGATTCAGCGGGCCGCTCAGGCTGATCACGATGGCCAGCGGGATCCAGAGAATGTGTATCAAAACCCGGTTTCCTGGCTTGATGTTGTGATAATACTGCCGGATGAAGGGCAGGAAATAGAGGAGAAGGAAGGCACAGGGCAGGGCATAAAAGAAGGTATACGTGGGAGAACGGTCGATAATGCCCGTATAGCTTTGGTACCCGTTGGTCTGGAAAAACGGTGTGACCAGCGTTGCGGCTATCAGGAAATCGAGGCTGAAAACGTTCCAGGTTCCGGAAACTGCCATGGCCAGCAGGAAGATCAAAAAAATCTGGATGACAATTTTAACCAGGGCGCAGGATAAATAGATGCTGTTAACCGGGTCGGTGAATTTCTGAAGGAACAGGGGAGCTGCATCAAAATACGATTTCATGGCGTAATGGCAGAAAAAGCGGTTTGGATTGGGGTATGACTCATGTTTCAGGATCACCCCGGTTCCAAACGGGTTTTCAAGGATATGGGCCACATCGCTCGCCGGTACGATATTCCATGCCATATCCCCATCCAGGGGCTGGGCCGAATGCTGGAGAAACGAGTACCCCAGGTCTGCCAGCAAAAATAAAATAAGGGCAAAAGGGATGAGTCGTTTTGTCATAAAACATTCACTTCTGTTTCAAGCCTGATTCCAAACTTATCAAATACTGAATCCATGATGCGCGATGAAAGGGAGAGTACCTGCCGTCCGTCGGCTGCTCCATAATTCACCAGAACAAGCGGCTGGTCGGGGTGGACCCCCGCATCGCCGTTTCGGAAACCTTTCCATCCGCACTGCTCAATCAGCCAGGCAGCAGGAATTTTAACCTCAGCCACTCCCTGCGGGTAATATGGCATTGCCTGGAAACGATCGTGCAGCAATACAAACTGGTCATGGCCGATCACCGGGTTTTTAAAAAAACTGCCGGCATTTCCGGACACAGCCGGGTCAGGCAGTTTCCTGCGCCGAATGGCGCAAACCGCCTCCCTGACATCCGCGATCCCGGGCTGAGAAACTCCCATACGTCCAAGTTCACCCCGAATATCCCCGTAATCCAGCTTCAGCTGGTAATCGCCTTTCACCCGATCACCCTGTAGCCCTGTAACCTCTTCACCCTGCAACCCTGTCACCTCATCACCCTGTAACCCTGTCACCCTGTTACCTGTCACCCTGTTACCTGTCACCCTCTCCAGCCTGAACGTTACACTGAGCACGATAACCTTTCCCTTCAGCGCCCTTTTGAATATGCTGTCGCGATAGCCAAACCCGCATGCATCATTCAGGTATTGCTTTTGTTTTCCTGAATCGATCTCAACTACCTGAACCGATTCGATTGCATCCTTTACCTCGGCGCCGTATGCACCGATATTCTGGATCGGCGCCGCGCCTACCGTTCCCGGGATCAGTGAAAGGTTTTCAATTCCGCCCCATCCCTGGCTTACGCAGTGCTGAACAAACTGATCCCAGTTTTCTCCTGCCTCGGCAGTTACCAGCACATGGTGATCATCCAACTCCCTGGTACTCATGCCCTTTGAATTGATCCGGATCACAATGCCCTGAAAATCCTTTGTAAACAGGATGTTGCTGCCGCTTCCCAGGAACAGGATCGGCATGTGGATCATATGGCGGTAGTTTAACAGGGTCAAAACTTCCTGGCGTGTCTTTGCCTCAACAAAATATTTAGCCTCCACCTCAATTCCAAAGGTATGCAGCGTTTTCAGCGAAACTTTCTGGTCTAAATGCATGGTTAAACAAAACGTCAAAATTAATTGAATTGCCCGATAATTCAGCCGAAAAAACTAATTTTGTTACTTGGAAAACCAGTATCTCATGCCCCTTGCCATTGTCTCCGTCACCAACGACCTCACCACCGACCAGCGGGTCGACCGGACTTGCAACGCCCTGGTAAAGGCCGGTTATGAGGTGCTGCTCATTGGGCGTCGGCGCAGGGACAGTAAAACGCTGGCCCCCCGGTCCTACCGCATGCACCGGATGAGACTCCTTTTCGACAAAGGCCCTCTTTTCTATGCAGAATTCAACATTGCCTTATTCATATATTTGCTCGCACACCGGTATGATCTCCTGGTATCGAACGACCTGGACACCCTGCCCGCCAATTACCTCGCCAACCATTTTAAACACCCGTTTAAACCGCGTCCTCACCTGCACGACTGCCATGAATATTTCAGGGGTGTACCGGAACTTGTGGGCCGAAAAAGGGTGACCGCTGTATGGAAATGGATCGAAGACAGAATTTTCCCAAAACTTGCATCCGTGGTGGCTGTGAACAAATCGGTGGCTGATATTTACACACGGGAATACGGCAATAAAATAGGCGTAATCAGGAATGTCCCCTTCAGGAAATCTCTGTCACAAACCAGCGAAAAATCCCCCCTAGCCATACTTCCCGGGCAAAATATGGTACTTTACCAGGGAGCTGTAAACGTCGGCCGCGGGCTGGAAGAGGCGATCATGGCGATGAAATATCTCGGGCCTGAGGTTATCCTGGTGATTGCAGGGGTGGGCGATATCTTTGAGTATTTAAAAAAATTCACGTGCGAACAAGGGCTTTCTGAAAGAGTCAGGTTCCTTGGCCAGGTTCCCTTCCAGGAACTCCATGCTTATACCCTGATGGCGGATATCGGCTTGTCGATTGAAAAGGATGTCAGCATCAACTACCATTTCTGCCTGCCGAACAAATTTCTCGACTATATCCAAGCCAATGTACCTGTTTTGGTATCCCATTTTCCCGAAATGGAAGCCATCGTCAACCAATACCAGATCGGGGAGTTTCTTGAAAGTCATGATCCTGCATCCATTGCGGCAAAAATCGATTCGATGCTGAAAAACACTGAAAAACTGGCCTTCTACAAAAAAAACCTTCAAAAAGCCGCCGAGGAACTTTGCTGGGAAAATGAGGAGCAGAAGTTGCTGGACTTTGTGGGACGTAGGACGTAGGACGTAGGACGAGGGACGAGGGACGTGAGACGTGTAATAGTCTTCGTAATTTTTAATTTATAATTTTTAATTTTTAATTAATTTCTGTGCTTAGCCTTCATATCATCTCCTTCGACATTCCCTGGCCAGCAAACTATGGCGGGGTGATTGATGTTTTCTATAAGATCAGGGCTCTGCATACTGCCGGTGTAAGGATTCACCTGCACTGTTTCGAGTACCATCGAACACCGGCGCCCGAGCTTGAAAAATACTGTGTAACGGTGCACTATTACCCCCGCAAAACCGGTCTGACCGCCAATTTAACCCTTAAGCCCTACATTGTCGCGGGCCGGCGATCAGATGAACTCATTGAAAACCTGCTTCACGATGATTTTCCGATACTTTTTGAAGGGTTGCATACCTGCGGTTTTCTGAATGACCCTCGGCTGCACGGGCGCTTCCTGATATACCGGGAAAGCAACATTGAACATCATTACTATTACCACCTCTTCAAGGCTGAAAAAAACCTGGCGAAAAAGGCATTTTTCCTGGCCGAAAGTCTCCGTTTGAAGAGTTTCCAGAAGGTACTGTCACATGCATCCGTCATGCTCACGGTTTCACGGGAAGATACAGCCTACCTTGCTGCCCGGTTCCCGGGAAAACGGGTTGTTTACCTTCCGAGTTTCCATCGCCATGAAAAGGTCGACATCGTAACCGGAAAAGGCAAGTATGCACTCTATCACGGCAAGCTTTCAGTGGCGGAGAACAGTGTGGCAGCCAGATTCCTGATCACCCGGGTGTGGCAGGATTCGTTTCCTGAACTGGTGATCGCCGGGCTTGACCCGCCAGGGTGGCTTATTAAACTGGCTGAAAAACATCAGAACATCAGGTTTGTTATAAACCCTTCAGATGAATCTATGTTCGGGCTGATCCGTGAAGCCCATGTAAACATCATGGTTACATTTCAACCTACCGGCCTGAAATTAAAGTTGCTGAATGCATTATTCAACGGCAGGTTTTGCCTGGTCAACCCGCAAATGGTAGCCGGTACTACACTCGGAGAGTTGTGTATCCAGGCAACCGGGGCCGATGAGTTTAAAGAACAAATCCCACGACTCTTTAACCAGGATTTTACTGAAAGCCTTATAAATGAAAGGGAATCAATCGTGGAGAAAAATTATTCAAACCAAATTAATTGCAAATTACTGATGGAGATATTAACTTTGCGTTGATGTTTAAGGTACCTTTGAGACCATCAAACCCTTCCCGATGAAAAAGATTCTTGTCCCCGTTGATTTCTCAAACCATACAGATATCACCTGCAGATACGCCATTGAATTTGCAAAGCCTTATGGTGCGGAGATCAGGTTGTTCCACACTTATTTCGACCAGATCATCATTGCAGATACGAGTTTTCCCGACACGCTCGACATGAGTACCATTTACAATGAAGAGCTAATGAAGGAGATTTTCCGCCAGGCCGAACGCAACATGGCTGAACTGGAAGAGAAACTGCAGGTATTGATCAAGAAGGAAAATATTACCAATGTGGAGTTCACATCCCAGGTTACCGGGGGCGAAATAGAACATGAACTTGGCGAGATCTGCAAGGAATTCCACCCCGACCTGGTCGTGATGGGATCTACCGGCAAAGGCAATAATCTCAATGTGTGGGGAAAAGTTTCCACGTTTATCATCGACAATGCCAAAGTTCCGGTGATCACTGTCCCCGAGATAAAGAATTTCCATGGTTTCCAGACCATCATGCTGGTTGCTGACCTCTCTGAAGGGAATGCGGCAACCATCGAAGATATGTTCAGCCTTTTCTCGCCATTTTCATTCAGAATCAAGGTTGTACACTTCAACACCCGGTCAAAGCAAACAGATGAGTTTGTGAGAATGAAAACCCTTCAGCTGAAATTCGGCAAAGAGGAGAAGGCCAACCTGATCGATTTCGAGGTGGTTGAAATTGAAGATGACAACCAGAAAGCGGTGGATCAGTACGTGATTGACCATCATGTCGACGTGATTGCGTTCCAGCCGCACAAGCACAGCCTGCTCTATTTGTTCTTTACCAAAAAGATTACCAAGAAGAATTTGTACGCAGCCAATGTACCGTTGCTTGCCATCCCGGCAAAAGCTTAGAATCAGTTGACTTTTACCAACCTGTAATTATCGTATTTGAACACCATCCAGTGCTGGTTTTCAAAACCGCTGCCTTTATTTTGCCGAAATTCAAAACAGGTCTGCATCGAATTGATATGTAAATCACCAAGGCAGCGTTGAAAACCAGTGCCATAGTTGCCTAGTGCCGACAGGAAATAAAAGGCTACGTCAAACCCCTGGAATCCAAGAAGGACGGGATCGGCATGATAGGCTACCTGGTAATCGCGTACGAATTTTTTCACATCCGGATTTTCATAATCAATAAAGGATTGTGCAACAAAGTGGGTACGAAGGGCAACCAGGTATTCCGACTCGAGCCCCTCCATAGCTGCCCAGTCGGGAAGCCCTGCCAGGGTCAGGTTGTATTCGTTGCGAAGCTCGAATAGCCGGCGAGTAAGGTCAAATGCATAAGCCTGGTTATCGCTGAAAACAACCAGGTAGTTTTCCTTGTCTTTGGAAAGCGCGGTAATGGCAGCCTCCTGCCCGTCAACGAGCCTGGCTGTCAGGCCATGCTCCTGGCACTCCTTTTTCAATTGCTCAGGGGCATCCTTGTCGGGATACTGGCCATTGCGCACGATCAGAACCTGGCCATGTGTGAAGGACTTCTTCATAAAGGCAGCGATCTCTTCAAACTGTACCTTTTTTGAAGGTTGTACTTTAAAAACAAAAGGATTTCCATTCACCACTTCACTGCGCTCGGAAACCGGGTTCACCAGGCTGATCCTGTTTTTTCTGGCAAATTCGGCAACGATCTGGAAATTCCTGTGATATAGCAATCCAAAAATAAGGTCCATCGATTTCATCTCCGGTTTCCTCAGTATCTGTTTTGTTTTAGCGGTATCCTTATCAGCATCGTAGACGTAAAGTTTAATTTTCAACCCCGATTTTTCAAGTGAATCAAGGGCCATCCGGAACCCTTCGTAAAATGGCAGGAACTGGAACGATTTTGATGACTCCAGGATTTTTGGATCAGGATTTTCAGCATTAAGACTGTCAACCCCACCAAGGAAAAGAGGGAGCATGAGGGCAACTTTATATACCTTTTTTTTGGTCGAATTATCCTTGCCGCAAGGCAACTCTGCAACTGCCGAATCTGCAGCGACTGCAGCATGCTCCGTGGCCGCCGGCTTCACAGGCAGGGCAGCTTGTTTGGCTGAAGCAGCCGACGGTTTACCGGGCTTTACCGGTGCGGCAATGGTCTGCCCGGGAATCAATATCCTGATTTTCTGGTCGGACTTCAGCCCTTCCTTCACCTGCGGATTGTCACGGATAACATCATTCACCTCCACCCCGTATGCCTTGGAGATCATATACAGTGTTTGCCCGTGCTTAACTGTGTGAATGTAATACTCTTTTCCATCGCTCTTTTCCACCACCGAAGAACGCATCTGCTTCAGGATCTCCTGGGTTGTTTGCGCATCAGCCTCCCTGCAGGAAACCTGGCTGAAAAAAATAATTAGAATAAAAAACGGCAGGTATCTCATCCGGATATGTTAAAATTATCGATCCAAAATTTCAAATTTCACAATTTCGCTACCTTACTACCTCGCTACCTCGCATTTCACCATTTCGCTTCCTCGCTAAATGTCCAAACCATGGCGTAAACCTACTCCCACTCAATGGTAGCCGGTGGTTTGGAACTGATATCATAAACCACCCGATTCACCCCTTTTACCTTGTTGATGATATCGTTGCTCACTTTGGCAAGGAAATCGTATGGCAGATGGGCCCAGTCGGCTGTCATGCCATCGGTGGAGGTAACAGCCCGGAGCGCCACCACATTCTCGTAGGTGCGTTCATCGCCCATTACCCCTACTGCCTGCACCGGGAGCAGAACCGCAAAAGCCTGCCAGACATCATGATACAGGTTGTGCGAACGAAGTCCAGAAATGAAAATATCATCGACGTCCTGGAGGAGCCTTACTTTTTCACGGTCAATATCACTGAGTATCCTTACGGCCAGGCCCGGACCGGGGAACGGGTGGCGGTCGAGAAATTCGGGTTCGAGACCCAGCGTTCTTCCTACCCTGCGCACTTCATCCTTGAACAGACTGCTGAGCGGTTCAACAATCTTCAGTTTCATGAAATCGGGCAACCCGCCAACATTATGATGCGATTTAATGGTGGCTGAAGGCCCCTTTACCGAATGCGACTCAATCACGTCGGGATAGATCGTGCCCTGAGCAAGCCATTTGATATCCTGTATTTTATGTGCTTCGGCATCAAACACCTCGATGAAGGTCCTGCCGATGATTTTTCGTTTTTTCTCGGGATCGGTTACCCCCTTCAGGGCATCCAGGAAGAGATCTCCCGCATCGACGCCGGTTACGTTCAGATCAAGTTTCTTATACCGTTCCAGGACTTTCTCAAACTCATTTTTCCGGAGGAGACCGTTGTCGACAAAAATGCAATAGAGGTTCTTTCCGATGGCCCTGTTCAGCAACATAGCCGCTACCGAAGAATCGACGCCCCCTGAGAGCCCCAGCACGACCCGGTCGTTTCCCAGTTTGTTCTTCAGGTCTGCAACGGTGGTCTCCACAAATGATTCGGGCGTCCATGACTGCTTGCAGCCGCAGATATTCACGACGAAGTTCTTCAGTAATTTCTGGCCTTCGGTGGTATGATATACTTCAGGATGGAACTGGATGCCGTAAGTTTCTTCGCCTTCAATATGGTAACCGGCATATTTTACGTCCGGCGTACTCGCGATGGTGCTGAAATCGCCGGGAACACTGAGGATGGTATCGGCATGCGACATCCATACCTGCGTGCCCGTGGTCATCCCCGCCAGCAGGCCGCTGTTGTCGTCGAGGTAGGTAAGGTTCGCCCTGCCGTACTCCCTGATCTTCGAAGGAGCCACGGCGCCTCCCGACGATTGTGCCAGGTACTGCGCTCCATAGCACACGCCGAGCAGCGGAATATGTCCGCGGAAATTCCCCAGGTCAGGCATAGGAGCGTTCGCATCCCTGACTGAAAAAGGGCTGCCCGAAAGGATCACGCCCTTGCAGTTATCGCCCGGTGCCGGGTATTTGTTAAAAGGGTGTATTTCACAGTAAACATTCAATTCCCTTACCCTTCTTGCTATAAGCTGGGTATACTGGGAACCGAAATCCAGGATCAGAATGGTTTCTTGCATCTTACAAAGATAAAAAATAATTATCTGATTAGTGCAGCTTCGTAATGGGCAGAATTTCCTGCACCATCGGTAACCCTGAGGACGAACATGTTTTTCCCCGGCTTCATCATTTCGTCAAAAGTGTAGGTCAGCAGACGGTTTTTCTCATCGTAATCCATCAGGATCCATTTGCCATTGAGGGTTCCCCGGTAGGTTTTGATCCCCGACAGGTTATCGTTCAGCTTCACCATGATGGAGGATTGCTTTTTCACTTTTTTGTTCGGGAAGATGTTGATCGGCCGGATGACAGGCGGTTCGGTGTCGACGGTTACCGTGTAGTTGCCAAAGTCGCGGATTTTGGCCGTCACCCAGCCGTTTTCCCAGGTTCCTCCCTTGCTGCTGAATCCGTTGGCAGCGCTTACCGACACAATTACCGCTTTACTCACAAGGTTCTTCGGGATGTTATCCGCCTTGATCACCAGGGTGCAGAACGTATGCAGCGGTGTGTTTTCATTGTGAAGATGGTGCACGCCTGCATAGGAGCCCCTGACGGGAGGTGTTACGGCATATTCGAACGACAGGTCGTCATAGATGGCGTCCTTTGGGATATCCAGTTTCAGGTCAGGCTGTTCGAAATGATTGTCGGTTTTGTACGACATAAACCTGGCGTCATTACCGGCAGGTTTTACATGCAGGGCCTGGCTGGCAGGCGGCCTGCTCACAACTACGAAATCCAGTGTGGATATCTTACCAAAGGCATCCCTGACAACGTATGCTATTTTGTGGGATTTTGAATCATTGAAGTTCACGATACCGCGGTTTTTCACCTCCGAATATACACTCAGCTTGTTGTTGGGCGCCACATACGAGCGCTGGATCTTCCGGCCGCTTTTCAGAAAATCGGGGTAATCCATCAGGCTGTTGACGTAACGCGTTTCGGCAAATGCAAACCGGTCGATGTTCTGGGAAAAGATGCTGACCCCGTCAACGGTCAGCGAGATGTTGTGAACGCCGGTTTTCATCCCGCCCAGGGCGATGGCAAACGTTTCGATGCCAAAAAATACGTTTCCCGACACACTGACGCTGTCGACCAGTTTCAGCCTGTAATGGTCCCCGTTGCGGGCCAGGGGCAGGAGCAGCGGGCTGTGCAGATGGTTCACCGTGGCATTTTCGTCGAAGGGATAAATTTTCAGCCAGTTGATATCAGGTGCAAGCCCGCTTGGGTTCATAAACCCAAAATCAAGCGGGTCGATGATCTCCTGAGTTTTCGCATCCCTGATCTCGAAGTGCAGATGGGGACCTCCCGAGGCGCCCGAATTGCCAGAATATGCAACAAGGTCGCCTCTTTTGACCTTAAGCACGCCGGGAGGCACTTCCACATCAAAGGCAAATGACTCCAATTTGTACTGCTGCGCCTTCACCCAGCCGGCGATGGCGCCTGCATACCCCCTCAGGTGTCCGTAAAGTGAGGTGTAGCCGTTCGGGTAGGTGATGTACAACGCCTTGCCAAAGCCACCGGGAGAAACGTTGATTCGGGAAACATAGCCGTCGGAAATCGCATATACCGGCTTTCCCTGCACGCCTTCGGTACGGATATCGATGCCCGAATGAAAATGATTTTTCCTGATCTCGCCGAATGAACCGGCAAGGATGACCGGGAAATTGATCGGGGATCTGAAATAGTTCTTCGGATACTGATGCTGGGCATTCACCGGGAACAGCGGCAAAAGAACCAGCAAAAAAGGGAGAACAAACCGGGTTTTCATAACGGGCATTTAACCGGCTTCCTTCCTGATTGCAGGGAGAGGCCGGTGTGGGTTAACGTACCGGTAAAAAAGAATACTTTTTGGAATAGGTCATCATCTGGGTGGCAAAGTCATCCGGATACTCGATCTTCACATCGGTGATGGTATTCCCTTCCTTGACCAGGGTGTAAACTGGGTTGATAAACCCTGCGTAAGGGGCGATGTTCAGTTTGGCGTAGCGCTGGAGCACCTCCTTGTGAAGTTCCGGATCTATTTGAACAGCATAGATTTCAACCAGGTTTTTGGCTGCCTTGTAGTCCCCTTCGGAAGTGATCTGCTGGATGATTTTCAGCAATTCCCCAAATTCAGCCCGGAGACCGTCATAATCATTGATCCTGAAAAAGGTCTTGCCCTCGCGGGTCACCTTTTCGATGATCTTCCGGTCCATTCCCTTTTCATATACCCAGCGGGCTATCAGCGCACGGTCGCGCATGTGTGCTTCCTCAATGGTTTTCCCGGGATGGATGCGCACCAGCTGGGTCATCAACCCGTTGCGGATGTAGCTGTCGTACTCGGCTTTGGCAACCTCGTCGTCAGGAACCAGTCCGAATTTCACCAGGGCCTGGTCTTTAATATAATAGAGGGCGAAAAGGTCGGCCCGGGCCTCTTCAATGGTCGAATGGTAATTTTTAAGGGAATCGGCCGTCACCCCGCGTTTCAGCTGCCCTGAACCGTGCCCCAGGCACTCATGCAGGTCGGTGGTAAGGTTCCCGGCAAGATGACCGCTCTTCCTCGACCGTTCAACCTCTTCCTTTGACCATGCAAACTCTTCGAGGAAACCATTGCCCGCGGCAGCCTGGTCGTATGCATAGGTGATATTGTCCATGGTTACCGACTTGGATCCGTAATCCTTCCTGATCCAGTTGGCATTTGGAAGGTTAATGCCAATCGGGGTGGTAGGATCGCTCTCCCCGCCAAGCTGTGCCACAATGATGACCTTGGCAGTCACACCTTTGACCTTTTTCTTTTTAAATTCAGGCGCTACAGGTGAATTATCCTCGAAGAACTGTGCATTTTTACTGAGAATTTCGGTCCGCCTGGTCGCCTCCACATCCTTGAAGTTGACGATCGACTCCCATGAGCCCTTCATGGCCATCGGATCACCGTATACTTCGATGAAGCCATTGACAAAATCAACCAGCGAATTGAGATCCTTTACCCAGGCAATGTTATATTCATCCCATGTAGTGAGGTTTCCTGAACGGTAATAGGCGATAAGTTTTTCTATGACCAGGTGCTGCTCGGGCGTCTCTGCCACTGCCTGAGCCTTCTCAAGCCAAAAAACAACCTGGGATAAGGCCGGGGAATAAAGTCCTCCGATTTTATAGGTTTTTTCGACAATCTTACCACTTTCCCTGACCAGTTTTGAGTTCAGTCCAAAGGCGATCATCGTATCCTGTTTATTCTTTCTGGCCTCCTTTTTCATGTTGGCATAAAAGTCTTCAGCATCCTTCTGGGTGAGCCCTTCATAGAAATTTGACGCCGAATTCAGCACGAGGTCGCTTTTTGGATCAAGGCTGACACGTTTAGGTGCAACGTCGGGACTGAAGATCAACGGGGTGAGTTCGGCCAGGAACTGGTCTGTTGTCTGCCCCGGGGCAAGTGGCAAAGATGCCTTTTTGGTTTTGGTGATAAGCACTGAAAAATATTCTTTCGAAAATTCCGGCAGGAATTTGTCGGTTGAATAATGGTGATGAATGCCATTACAGAACCAGACCCGTTTCAGGTAGACCACGAATTTTGCAAACTCTGCGCTTTTCCTGTCGCCCTTGTAGTCCTGATAAATGGCTTCCAGCGTTTTCCGGATAAGCAGGTTGGATTTGAAATTTTGGTCATAGGCAATATCGCGTCCGCTCAGGGCAGCCTGGCTGAGATAATAGATCAGCTCCTTTTGCTTCAGTGAGAGGGTTTCAAAGCCGGGAACCTGGTAACGCAGGATTTTTGCGTCGGCGAACTGTTCTGTCAGGTATTTGAATTTTTCGGTCGATTTATTGTCGGGCGCTTTCTCCGGCTTGCCGAATGAGAGAGCAGCAAAAGCTGTTAACATAATAAGAAGGGTTCTTGTTGTTTTCATAAGGATCATCATAATTCTAAATGGCAACATTAATAATTTCAGTGCCTTCAAACACAGGCACTACACTGGTCTGGTCGAGGGTAAAGGAATACGGAATGACATCATCGAGGTTTAGTTTTTTAAGCCGGTGGCGATGGGCTGCCTTTTCGATGTAGCCCAGGAGATCGGGTTTTGCAACCTGCCAGAGATCGAGTGCGGCAGCGGCCGAATCGCAGTGGATCTCAAACCCGCCATGGTCGAGCAGGTTCCTGGTAAGTGCGCCGGCAAAGAGGCTGTCTTCCAGGCAGAATTTATTTTTCCAGCCTGAACAAAGAATCACGACATCTTCATCTTCCGCGGCAAGCCAAGCGGTGAGTGCATTCAGGTTGATAAAGGCCCCCATGGCAATTTTCCCGGCATTTTTTGCGATATCCAGCGCCCTGGTACCATTGGTAGTGCAGTAAACCAGCGTTTTTCCGCCAACCGCCTCGTGGGAAAAGTTAAAGGCGGAATTTCCGAAATCGGCAAAATCAAGTTTTTTCCCATCCTGCTCGGATGCAACGAGAAATCCTTTTTTTTTCATCTCTTCGGCCTCGGTCAGCGTGGCAACAGGAATAATGTTCTTCACGCCATTTTCAAACGCAGCACATATCGAAGTGGTTGCGCGCAGGATATCGACCAGCACGACAACGTAGTTTCCCTTCGTAACGATCTCGGGGAAGAGCTTTGGCGTAAAACAAACTTCAATGGTATGCATGCCTGCGTTCGTGTTTGCCATCGCGGTCAATAAAAAATAATCTCACATTTTGGATGCATCATTTTCAGCTTGTCGACCCGTTTCTGCGAAACCTTTGTGTTAAACATCTTAACTGATTCGAGTTTACTCATACCATCCAGCACATCAACATTGCCGACGCGGGTGTTATAAAACTCCACAACTTTAAGGTTTACAAGTTTCTGGAGGTATTTGAGATTCTTGATCTGGGTGCCACTGAATTTCAACACTTCAAGGTGCATCATGTTCTGAAGGGCTTCAATATCTTCGACCTGCGTGTTGGAGAAATCAAGTTCTGTCAGGTTTGGCAATCCGGTGACCGGGGTAAGGTCGTTTACCGGGTTTTTCGAAAATCTGAGGACTTTCAGTTGTGGCATGCGCGCCACCGGGTCGAGCTTGCTTACCGATGTTCCTGAAAACTGCAAGGTAGTCATCCGTGACAGATGCTGTAATGGTGCGAGATCGGATACCTGGAAATTTTCAGCGATATCAATCTGCACCAGACCCGAAATTTGCTGAAGCTGGATCTTATCAGGGGTTCCTTTCAGGTTCACCTGCTGCAGCATAACTTCCTTCCATGCCGGACTCAGGTTTTTCCACCATTCTGAATTGTCGAATGTTTGGAAGACCAGAACACAGTCGGGGTTTTTGGCAAGGAACTTATCCGCTTCGCCGGCATTCACCTTTGTATTGTCGGCAAACACGAAACGAAGTTTTTTTAATCCGTACAACGGGCTCAGATCGGCCACCGATGAATTGTCAAGGTTAAAGGTTTCAAGATTTTCAAGGCCCGCCAGGGGATGCAGATCGGCAATTTTCGTGTTCGAAGCGTTGATGGCCTGCAATTCACTCAGTTCCGACAGAGGCGCCAGCGAAGAGATCCCTGTGCTCTGGCACTGCAGGTTCCTCAGCAGGATCAGCTTGCCAAGGGGATCCAGCGAAGTTACGGTCATTCTCCCGGTAATATTGACACTGTCGATCAGTATCAGCCGGTGAAGTTGCTCGGTGGTTGGCTTGTCATCAAATTTCAGGTAAAAATGAAAGAGGTTCTGCCATTCGGAAGTCATGCCTTTCCACCAGGCTGCCAATTCCTTTGATGCGTAAACAAGCGATGTTTCAGGATGTTTCTTCAAAAATCCAAGCGCCTCTTTCTGGTTGACCCTGGAGTTATTGCAATAAACCCGCTGCAGTTTTGCCAGGTTGTCGAGGGGTGCCAGGCTGCCGATCCCCGTACTGTCGCTCAGCAGGATCCGGAGGTTGGACATGCCGGCAAGCACATCGATGTTCTCAACCCCGGTTGAACTGATATTCAGCATCTCGAGGTTTACAAGGGGTGCGATGGGTGCGATATCGCGGATTTTTGTATGGCTCATACGAAGGTCCGATATGGCAGTCAGATCACTGATCGCCTCCAATGAACTTACCTGCGTTCCGCTGATGTCGAGGTTGTTGAGCGATTGGAAAGAAGGCAGCACCGACAGGTCGCTCACGGGGGTCCCCTTCATGCGCAGCTGGCTGATGTGCAGGCAGTAACGCAATGCATCCAGTTTGTCGACGCGGGTATTTGAAATATCCAGGGTTTCAAGTTTGTTCAGGTTCCTCAGTGGCAACAGGTCTGAAACCGCAGTGCCCGAAATATTGACATTCTTCAGGTTCGACAGTTTATTGAGGGGTTCCAGGCTGACAACAGACTTACTCCCGGACAGGTCAACAGCCCCGGAATGGACGATCTGCCCGAGAAATTTATAGAACTCCGAGCCCATGATTGGGGTGCGGCGCCCTCCGACCATGGCCACCGAATCGTTAAAGCTGTCGACCTGGTCCATGGGCATGGTGCCTTCCAGCTTCATATCTTTCGAGAGAATCACTTTCCATTCGTGTGATAACGCGTTCCACCAGTTCCGCAGATCATCCTTCTCATTCATCTTGGTCGAATACACACTTACGACCTTCATTTGCTGTTTCACCGAATCGAAGTTCATCTCGATGTACCGTACTTTGTTTGAACGAACCGAATCGCCGTTCAGGCTAAGCCCGCGCAGGGTGCGGTTGGCCGTTACACGGAAATAGGTAAGCCCGTCCTGGCCGGCCTCCACGCTGATGTCCTGGACGGCGTAACTGAATTTCGCGCTTTTAAAAAAGAAACTGACGTCGCTCAGGTAGGCAGGCATATCCTTGTAGAGTGGAACCAGCCGGTTCTCATCCAGGTCATCCTCTATCTGTACCTTTTCGCTCCAGCACCATTTCAGGTAGCTCTGAGAAAGGATGGTCTGTTTTTCGTTCACCGCATTCCTGGGATCGGCGAGGAAATTCAGCGAGCTTTCGAAGAATTTTACCAGGGGGATGACTTGCAGTTTAAAGGTGTCGATTTTGTTCACGGCCATCATGCCGGCCTTCGATACAATGGGATCGGGTTTAGTGGCCGTGGCTGTTTTTTTGGCAGGGGCGGCAGCGGTTTTTTTCGGTGGTGTTTTCGCGGCAGCCGTGTGCTTTTTCACAGTGACTGCCTTCTTCTGAGCCGCAGCAGGGATAGTGCCGACACAAACTGCCAGCATAACCAGCAATAAAATCTTCCTCATACGGGTTTAATTAATGTGTGTGTAATGCCGCAGCAATTCTTTTTTTTCCTTATCGTTCACGCGCAGCATATTGGATATCAGCCAGCCTGAATTTGCATCATTCCTGTTAAAGTAGGAGATTTCAAAGTACCAGTTAGGCACCTGGAATACATGGAATTTGATGTTGTTGACAGAAACAAAGCTCAGGTTCCCGGTTTTCATCTCCATCACAAACAAACCCGTCATGTCGGGTTGGTACTCGCGCTCAAAATAGTAGTCGAGGTTCTCAGGTTCCTTGAAAGCCTTATGGAGGTTCATAAAATCAAGTTCATGGCTCATCGGGTGGATGAAATATTTCAGGTTCGTTGTGTCGTTCAGGTGCGTGAACCACGAATTGAACGTGTCGAACCATACGTTCGAGATGACCCATTTATATCCCTTAAGCTGTTTTTCAATTTTCAGGTACAGGATGATGTTCACCTTCTCCTTTTTGTACATGAAGCTCGATGTAACTTCGGCGAACCATCCTTTGGAATAAAAATCAAGAAGCGCCGGAACTTTCTTGTTCAGCGCTTCATCGATGAAAACGAATTTTGCATCGGCCGTAAGAGCCGGGTTTGAATTATCGAAAAGGATATTCAGGTACTTTTTACGTAACTTCACATCCCGGTACCCGGCATCTCCCGGGTTATACCGTTTGCCTTTAACATCTTCCTCCCCGTTGAAGCGAAGGAAAAACTGGTTCACCTGCTTGGTTTGGGCGTAAAACACTGATTCATCGCCGGTAAGCGAACCAATCGATCCCTGTGCGAAACAGGTAACCGGCAACAATAAAATAAACATCCATGCGAGTTTTCTCATAGAGCAGTTTAAACAATTAAAAATTAAAAAATCACATCCAGTAATTTTTAATTTTTAATTCGTAATTATTTACTGGTTTCTTTTACGCGGATATCGCCAAGCATGACATCCCAGAAGTTAATGAGCCTGCCGCCGATCTGGGTTTCCTTGCGCTTTACATAAACAGTAATATCCTTCTTTGTGGTGTCTTCATAAACCAGACCCTTTTCCTTGCTGAATCCCTGGAACCGCTGGTAAACGGTTATGACGCCTACATAAGTGCCGTCAGGCTGGCGGACGAGGTCGCTCACATACTGGATCTTGTACCAGTCGATGGTGACTTTGTCGTAATTCAGCTGCATCAGGCGGTCAAAATATTCGCGGACCTTGTAATAGTTCACATCCTGTTTGCCCAGTGAGGAGACGCCGATCTCGGTGTTTTCCATGAACAGTTCTGTTGCCCGTTCAATAACGCGCTGCGCATCGGACCAGGGCGTGGTTTTATCCCCTATGATGCTGATGTATTTACTGAGATCACGGACTTTTTCGAGCGCCAGGCTGTCGATGGCCTGCTTGCGCTGCGGGGAGAGATTATCCTGGGCGGTAACCCTGCCTGCCATGGCAAACAGGGAAACCATTATCATCAATGCAAATTGCTTTCTCATACAGGTTTTTATTTAATTAAGTCAAGTTCCTTGATCTTTCCGCTGGCATCAGTCTGGATGTCATCAATCTTGTTTTTACTTGCTTTCGTATCCCTGAGGAAATTCAGGTAGCGTTTAATGGTTGTAGGCTTGTCAAAATCAACATCCTTTCCTTCGCGGCTGATGATGATGAGAACGGGAACGTCATCACCCTGGAATAATGACAGCGTTTTCTGGATGGTTTTATCGGCCTGGGCAAGGTTCCCCGACTTTGCATCGCTTGCAATGGAGAAGAAGGCATCTTCCAGCTGACCTTTGAGCGGGCGATTGGCAGTCCCTCCTCCTGATGAACGCATGTCATGGATCTTTTTTTCGACCTGTTTGATCAGGTCATCAATCTGACTGTCCTTCAGATTCTGCGCTTTTATTGCCATCAGGTCCTTCGCCAGCTCATCAGCCGATTTGTTGTCCTTGTTCAGCAACATATCGTACAAAGCGGCGCGGGCCTCATCAATTTTCTGTGCACGCACCTTCTCCTGTTCGGCAAATGCCGCTTTCAGCCGCTGCTGTGCATCTTCGATCATGGTATTCAGTACGGGATCGTTGTAATTTTTCGCGATGATCCCTTTTACAATCCGCTGCTGCTCCTCAAGTGACAGCGTTGAAGTCCCGTTGATGATAGGTTCAAGCTGTCTTTTGGCGCTCTCGATCGCTGCCTTACGGTCTTTTTTCGATAGTTTTCCCTTCGGAGTGCAGCTGTCTGTTCCAACAACCACTACCGCCATCAGCAGGATTAAAAATAGGTGCTGCCAACGAATTGACTTTATTTTACTTGTTATTTCTGACATCTCTATTCTGTTTTGGTTAAAAAAAATTCCTCAAATAATCATATTTAAATTTTCTGTCCACCTGTCCATCTGTCCACTTGTCCACCTGTTTACCCCTTATAAAACGGAAACTTCACCACCTTTGCCCGCAACACTTTTTCCCGGATCTTAATATGGATTTCACTTCCTTCTTTAGATAGCGCAGCTGGCACATAGCCCATGCCCACCGGGATTTTAACCGAAGGCCCCATGGTTCCGGAGGTAACTTCCCCGATCTTGTTGCCCTGGGCATCGGTGATCTCATACTCGTGGCGCGGGATTCCCTTGTCGACCATTTCGAAACCTACCAGCCTGTGCGCGGTTCCTTCCTGCTTCTGTTTCAGCAGGGCGGGTTTGTTGATAAAATCCTTATCGTCGGTAAATTTCGTGATCCATCCAAGTCCTGCTTCAATGGGAGAAGTAGTGTCGTTGATATCATTGCCATAGAGGCAGTAGCCCATTTCGAGGCGAAGGGTGTCGCGGGCGGCGAGTCCGATCGGCTTGATGCCGAACTCTTTGCCGGCTTCAAAAACAGCATCCCATATTTTTGGTGCGTCTTCATTGGCCATGTATATTTCGCAGCCGCCCGACCCGGTATACCCGGTTGTTGCAAAAATAACATTGGGAACCCCGGCAAACGTGAGCTTTTTGAAGGTGTAATATTCCATATCGGTCACCGTGGTATCGGTCAGTTTCTGCATGGCTTTCAATGCCATGGGACCTTGTACGGCAAGCTGTGCAATTTCATCTGAAGCGTTGTAAAGCGTGGCACCCATCTTGTTATGCAGGTTGCACCACTCCCAATCCTTATCGATGTTGGAAGCATTAACAACCAGAAGGTAGGTAACATCGTCCACTTTGTAAACCAGCAGGTCATCGACGATACCACCTGTTTCATTCGGGAAACATGAGTACTGCACTTTGCCCGGAACCAGCTTCGAAGCATCGTTCGAGGTGACCCATTGGATAAAAGCCAGTGCGTTGGGGCCTTTCACCCAGAATTCGCCCATGTGGGAAACATCAAAAACACCGACACCTTTACGAACAGTTTCATGTTCGGCAATAACGCCTTCATACTGGAGCGGCATGTAGTAGCCTGCAAAAGGTACCATTTTGGCGCCCAATGCTTCGTGAAATTTTGTAAATGCAGTGTTTTTCATGGGTTTTTATATTTTTTTGAGTTTGGTCGGGGATAAAAGCGCCGGAAGTACGGCAACCACATTGTAAACGTGACAAAAGTAGGAAAAATTGTAGGCTGAATCGCCGAATGTTCATATTTTACGGCAATTGTTCATATGTTAAGGTGAATAATCTGTATTTTTGGAGCATGATATTAACCCGGGAAAATACGCCGCGGTGGCTCATCTTTTTGATTGATCTGGCGATTGCCCTTTCAGCCGTCATCCTTGCATATCTGCTGCGGTTCAACTTTGCCATTCCTGCATCAGAATTAAAGCCGCTTCCGCAGATTTTGCTCTACATGATGCTGATCCGTTCGGTCAGTTTCATCGTTGCGCGGTCATATGCCGGGATTATCCGTTACACAAGCACTGGCGACGCCCTTAGGGTTTTTGGCACCGTACTGGCTGGTAGCATCGCCTTTGCCCTCACCAACCTGGTGACATTTTTCCTGATCGGCCATTTCTTCTTCATCCCGTTCTCGGTCATTATCATCGACTTTCTTGCCACATCGTTCGGAATGATCTCCTTTCGCCTGGTTGTCAAACTGGTCTTTCTCGAATTCCTGCACACCGACCGTGAAAAGGTGAATGTATTGATCTATGGCGCCGGAGAAGCAGGGATTACAGCCAAACGAACCCTCGACCGCGACGCCGGTACAAATTACAAAGTGCTTGCATTTATCGACGACAGCACCAACAAACAGGGAAAAAAACTTGAAGGAGTCGACATTCTCGGCCCCGACAAACTTGACAACCTGCTCGGGTCAAACACCATCTCACAGATCATCCTGGCAATCATGCACATCGACCCGTTTAAAAAGCAGGAGCTGGTCGACAAATGCCTTGCCTACAACACGAAGATACTCACCGTGCCACCCATGATCAGGTGGATCAACGGGGAGCTGAGTTTCAACCAGATAAAAAACATCAACATTGAAGAACTGCTCGAACGCGAGGAGATCAAACTTGATGTAGCGCGCATTGCGCAGGAGATCAGCGGGAAAACAATTCTGGTGAGTGGCGCGGCCGGTTCAATCGGCAGTGAGATTGTGCGGCAGATCGCCCGGTATGGCCCGCGGCAAATGGTGCTGGTCGACCAGGCCGAAACGCCGCTTCATTACCTCGAACTCGAAACGCTGGCAGCCAACCCGGATTCGCGGGCAGAATTTATCCTCTGCGACATCTGCAACGAGCCGCGGATGCAGAAAATATTCGATGCCTTCAAACCCGACGTGGTTTATCACGCTGCAGCCTACAAGCATGTGCCCATGATGGAGAGCAACCCGGCTGAGGCTGTGCTGACCAACATCAGGGGAACCCGCATCATGGCCGACCTGTCGGTAGCGAGCGGCGTAAAAAAGTTTATCATGATCTCCACCGATAAGGCGGTCAACCCCACCAACGTCATGGGCGCGTCAAAGCGTGTTGCTGAGATGTACACCCAGGCCCTGAATTCAGAAAAAGGCACCCGGTTTATCACCACCCGTTTTGGGAATGTCCTGGGGTCCAATGGTTCCGTAATTCCCTTGTTCCGCAACCAGATTGAAAAAGGCGGTCCCATCACCATCACGCATCCCGAAGTGACGCGCTTTTTCATGACCATCCCCGAAGCCTGCCAGCTGGTTCTCGAAGCCGGCGCGTATGGCCAGGGAGGTGAGATTTTTATCTTCGACATGGGAAAATCCGTAAAAATCCTCGATTTAGCAAAAAAGATGATCCAGCTTTCGGGACTGATTCTCGACAAAGACATCCAGATCAAATACATTGGGTTGAGACCCGGGGAAAAATTGTACGAGGAGTTGCTGAATGTCGAAGAAAACACCATCACTACCCACCACCCGCTGATCCTGGCTGCCAAGGTGCGCCCCTGCGAAGCGGAAGCCGTAAGGAGCGACATTGATGAACTCACGGCCATGGTCGCCCTAAGCAACAATTTCGACATCATCCGTAAGATGAAGCAGATGGTGCCGGAGTATAAGAGCATGAATTCGGTGTATGAGAAACTGGATACGTAGGACGAAGGACGTAAGACGAAGGACGTGGGACGTGGGGCGAAGGAGGAAGGACGAAGGACGAGGGACGTAGGACGTGGGACGTGGGACGTGAGAGGAGCCTGTTCGTAATTTTTAATTTTTAATTTTTAATTTTTATTTCCTTGTTAATTACTATCCTCGGTCCTACGGCAACCGGTAAAACTGCCCTTGCAGCGCGTCTTGCCTATGAATGCAGCGGTGAGGTGATCAGCGCTGATTCCCGCCAGGTATACCGGGGTATGGATATCGGCACCGGGAAAGATCTTGGCGAGTATGTCATCAACGGGATCCGGGTTCCGTACCATCTCATCGACATCGCCGATCCGGGTTATGAATACAACATCTTTGAATATCAGCGGGATTTTCTGAAGGCATACCAGGATATCGTTTCCCGGAACCGGCTACCGGTTCTTTGCGGGGGCTCAGGCATGTATCTCGAAGCCGTGCTCAAGGGATACCGGCTGGCTGCGGCTGCCGGCGATGATACCCTGCTGGCCGCACTGGAGAAAAAACCCTTTGATGAACTTGTCAGGATGCTTAAATCCTATAAAACGCTACACAACACCACCGACGTGGATGACCGTTCCAGGCTTATTAAAGCCATCCTGGTTGCCAATGCTGCATTGCAACCCGGACTCACCGATATTCACAGGCCTGGCCCAGAAAAAACTGGTACAGATTCCGGATTCCCCAAAATTGAATCCCTGGTGATCGGGGTGAGTTATCCGCGCGAACTGCAAATGGTCCGTATCGCGGAACGGCTCGAATACCGTCTTGAACATGGCATGATTGCCGAAGTTGAAACCCTGCTGAAATCGGGGATAACTGCAGAACGCCTGATGAAATACGGGCTGGAATACCGGTTCGTAACCCTTTTCCTCACCGGCAAAATATCACGGGCCGACCTCTTTTTTGAATTGAACATCGCCATCCGCCAGTTCGCCAAACGACAAATGACCTGGTTCAGGCGCATGGAACGCCAGGGTATTAAAATCCACTGGATCGACGGGCAGTTGCCAGCCGAAACAAAACTCGGGAAGATCAGGGCCATTGCCTCAGGCGTTATTTGAAGGGAATATTTTTCTACATTTGTATCAGCCATCCTTTCTGCTATAATCATGTTGATTCAACATCGATTGCCCGGTATCATAGGTTTCCCGATTTTCAGGCTTCTATTTGTTCTGGGTATCATCCTGGTGTTTTCCCCGGTAAGGACACATGGGCAAACCGGTATCGATATTCAGACTTTTCCAGATCCGACCTGCCTGGGCAATTCAGTCACCCTAACGGCTATTGTAACCAGTACCGATTATGGTTCAGATAGTTACACCTTCCAGGTAATTCCTTACGCACCGCTTGATACAACCATCGGTTCGCCGATCGACCCCCTGCTTATCCATTGCTCCTCAACAAACGGGGGAACAGACGATTGCTGGGGGGGACCGGTCACCATCGGGTTTAACTTCTGCTTTTTCAGCCAGATGTACACGAAAATCTTTGTCGGGTCAAATGGCTGGATCGGCTTTCGTTCACCCGGGACCAACAACTGGAACACCTACGTTGCGCGCTTCATCCCCGACAATGCTGCAGATTCTGCATCTCCGAAAGACTGTATTTTCGCTCCCTGGCAGGACTGGCTTCCCACCCTGAACGCCATCAATAACGTTTTCTATTATACAACGGGTACAGCTCCCAACCGGGAACTGGTCGTGTACTGGAAAAACTGCCCGATGTTCAGCTGCACCACCACCAAAGGAACATTCCAGATCGTACTGAAGGAACAGGGGGGAGTCATCGAAAACCATCTCCTTGTCAAACCCTCCTGCGCCTGGCAGGGAAACAAGGCAACCCAGGGCGTGCAAAATGACAAGGGAACGATCGCGTTTACGGCCACAGTGGGTGGCACCAACAGGAACAACACCAGCTGGACGGCGAACCAGGAAAGCATGCGGTTTGTCCCCGTGGGCGTTTCATGGCACAGTAGTTCCTCAACAGGACCGGTCATAGGTTACGGAGATACGGTTACCTTCAGCCCAACTGTACCAACCTGGGTTTACGCTGTGATAAATACCTGCCTCGGGGTGGTTCATTATGATTCGGTGCTGGTGCATGTTGTACCAACGCTGACGGGCCCCGTATCTGTTTGTCAGGGTACGGCATGGACTTATCATACCGAACCGGGCATGACAAACTACAACTGGAGTGTTTCAGCAGGCGGAGCCATCACAGGCGGGGGGGCAGGTACCGACAGTACAATCACCATCACGTGGAACGGAACAGGGAACCAGACTGTCGGTGTGTTGTTCACAAACCCTGTGGTTGGCTGCACGGCAACGATCTATAAAATCCTTGATGTGTTTGTGAAGACCGCCCCCTTACCGGTCCTCGCCGGAAGCCAATACCTGTGTCTTAATACCCCTGGTCATGTTTACACAACCCAGTCCGGGAAATCCGGCTACATATGGACCGTAACCGGAGGTACGGTTTCCGCTGGTGGCGGAACTGCCGATGCAACATGCACCATCACCTGGACTGCAACCGGAACCCAATCGGTAAGCGTCCTGTACACCGACCCGGGAACCCAGTGTACTGCCCTTGCACCAACGGTATTGAATGTGACGGTAAACCCCCTGCCGGCACCATCGTTTTTAGCCGGTGCAACGGTTGCCTGCCAGGGAATACCCGAAAACGTCTATTCAACCCAAACCGGTCAAACCAATTATGTATGGAACATCAGCGGCGGCACCATCACCGGGGGAGGAGGGTCTTCCAGTTCATCCGCTACGGTAACCTGGACCACTGCCGGCACACAAACAGCAAACATCAACTACAGTGACCCTCTGACGAATTGCACCGCACCGGCACCAACATCATTAAATGTTACCGTGAATCCATTCCCAACCCCGTCCTTCCTTTCAGGTGAGACCCAGGTTTGTGCAGGAGTACCGGGCAAATTGTATTCAACGCAACCGGGAAAATCAGGCTATACGTGGACCATCACCGGCGGCTCGGTCACCAGCGGGGGGGGGCCAGGAGATGCCACCATGACCGTGACGTGGACAACGCCGGGCCTGCAATCGGCCAGTGTTTCATACTCCGACCCGGTTACCCTCTGCCCTGCCCTTGCACCCGCGGTTTTGAATGTTTATGTTAATCCTCTTCCTGCACCATCGTTCATTTTGGGTGAAACGCAGGTCTGTACAGGCATTCCGGGTAAGATATACACGACGCAGCCCGGCAGGATCAATTACGCATGGACCGTGACCGGCGGCACCATCACCGGCGGTGGCGGGACTGCCAATTCCACCGCAACCGTGACATGGACTACCGTGGGGACACAATCAATCAGCGTTAATTACACCGACCCGGCGACACTTTGTACAGCCCAGGCGGCGACAGTGTTACCAGTCACTGTCAACCCGCTCCCCACGCCCTCCTTCATTTCCGGACCTGTACTGGCTTGTGCAGGAAATCCCGGGCAGGTTTATACTACCCAGGGTGGCATGACCGGCTATATATGGAACATCACAGGGGGAAGCATCACTGGTGGCGGGGGAACCGGCAGTTCAACAGCCACGGTTACCTGGACCAGTCCGGGAGCACAAACCATCAGCGTCAACTATTCATTTCCGGCAACACAATGCACTGCAGCCGCTCCCATTGTATTGCCAGTGCAGGTAGTACCTTTACCGGTTGCCTCAGTTACAGGCCCCTCCATCATCTGCCTTAACACGCCCCAGGGAAGTTACCTTACCCAGGGTTCAATGAACGGGTATTCATGGACCATTACTCCTCCGGCTTCTGGGACCATCCTGTCGGGAGGCACGACCAACAACGTTCTCATCCAGTGGCTCCTCCCTGGCACACATACTGTAAAAGCGAGTTATTCTGATGCAAATGGTTGTACCGTCGCAACCCCAGCTCAGCAAACCGTGATCGTGACCGCGATTCCCAATTCCGCGATCAGCACACCCCCGGGGGTGGTATGTTCCACAAGGGCCTATTCTTATCAAACCCCGCCGGATGTTGCCTGTACTTTCACATGGTCGGTCATCCCGGGCAGCAGTGGCAATATTACTTCGGGCCAGGGTACAAATTCCATCAACATCAACTGGCTGACCGAAGGGAATGCCACACTCCATGTTATAGGTTCAAACAACAGTTACCCGTGTACTTCCGCCTCATCCATGGCGGTGGATGTGAAACCAACGCCTGTCCCTTCCTTTGTACCTTGTTTTGACACAAAGACCACCCTCAATTCCAAAAAGATAACGCTGCGCGGAGCATCGCCGTTTATACCAGGACAAGGAATTTTCAGCGGACCGGGAGTTACCAGCCCGTCGCCCGGAGTTTACGAGTTCAACCCGTTTGCTGCAGGCCCGGGGAACAACCCGATCACCTATACGTTCACCAACAATTATGGCTGTTCTGCTGCAGCAGCCTCCATCAGCATCCAGGTTCAAATGGTCAGTTTCACATGCGGCAATACGCTGACCGACGTTCGCGACGGCAAAACTTACCCAACTTCCCTGTTTAACGGGCAGTGCTGGATGACCCGGAACCTTGACTACGGTTCTCCGGTCCCAGGTCTGAATCCCGCACCGCAGACCGATAACTGCCTGGCCGAAAAATACTGCCAGACTTCCGATGCCACCTGTTCAGCCTATGGTGGATTTTACCAGTGGGACGAGATCATGCAATACGCAAACACACCCGGAATAAAAGGCTTGTGCCCTCCGGAATGGCATATCCCCAGTGAAGCAGAATGGCAGGCGTTGATCGATAATGTCATGCCGGGCGTCACGGCCCCGGATGCCAACGGGCTTGCGGGTTCGAGACTAAAGGATATAGTGGCGGCAGGAGGTTTTCACGGGCTGCTTGCAGGCCTTTATTACCTTGACAACACCTGGGCCTTTACGTCCCTTCCGCTTACGGGCACGATGTTCTGGACCTCAACCTCCAGTGGTGCCGACAAAGCCATAGCAAGGGGACTTGATGTCTTTAATCCCAGCATTTCATGGTATCCCAACTCCCGGGGAAACGCATACCCGGTAAGATGCGTGAAGGATTGATCAGTCAGTTTTCGGCTCCTGCTGCGAGAGGCAGTGAAACGACCCCAGCCCCCAGATGATTTCGACCGAATCGATGCCGATGATGTTGCGATCGGGGAAACACTCTTCAAGAATCCGCATCGCCCGGTCATCTTCCTTGCACCGGAAGTTCGGAACAATCACCGATTTGTTTGCAATATAGAAATTGGCGTAGGAAGCCGGCAGCCGCTGGCCGTCGTAGATCACGGGCTTCGGCATGGGGAGTTCGGCAACGTTCATCTGCTTGCCGTTTCTGAGCCGGAAGGATTTCAACTTTCGCAGGTTTTCATCAAGTATTTTGTGGTTCCCGTCCGACTTCCGGGGCTCCACCATCGTGACCACGCCATCTTCACTGAAAAACCGGGTGATATCATCGATATGACCATTGGTATCGTCGCCTTCAATCCCTTCGTCGAGCCATAATATTTGCTCCACACCATAAAAATTGCCCAGGTATTCTTCGATCTCATGCTGAAATAGTCCCGGGTTACGGTTTTCATGGAGAAGGCATTGGGCGGTTGTCAGCAGGGTCCCCTTGCCATTGAATTCCACAGCCCCTCCCTCCATCACAATGCCAGGGAAAAAGGCGGGAATATCGAGGTATTTTGCAATCAGCGCCGGTATCTTGTCATCCAGGTCATGATCATATTTGTTGCCCCAGGCATTGTATTGCCAGCCGACGATCACCTTTGGAAGCGCTGCCCCGGGACGCACGAGAAATGCCGGGCCGTGATCACGGCACCATGCGTCGTTGGTTGGATGGATCAGCAGTTTGATCCTTGAAAGATCGACATCAATTTTTCGCAGTTCCGCCGTGACCTTGTCGCGCAGGGCCTCATCACGAACATTGATGCAAACCTCCTCCCCTTTCGACAACTCCCTGATGAACTGGTTATAAAACGGGAAAATATTTGACAGTGTGCCGGGCCACGAGTATGAGTCGTCGTGCGGATAACTCAGCCAGGTTGCCCGGTGCTCAGACCATTCTGCCGGAAAACTGTAGCCTTCTGCTTTGGGTGTGGGTTGGGGAAAGTGGATCATATGTGGGTGGTGTTGGATGAATGGGTGAATGGGTGAACGGGAGGCTGGTGGACAGGTGGTCAGGTGGTCAGGTGGTCAGGTGGACTGGTGGTCAGGTGGACTGGTGGATGATTAAGTTTACCATTTTACCATTTTACCATTTCGCTACCTCGCTACCTCTCTTCCTTATCAATATATCTGTTGAGTATGGGTGCATAGCTGTCAATTCTCCTGTCACGCAAAAATGGCCAGTGAATCCGGGTCTCGCCGATTTTATCAAGATCCAGCTCATGAACGTGCACATCTTCCAGATCATGCGATGCCTGGTATAGAATTTCACCAAACGGGGCGGCAATAAACGAGCCTCCCCAGAACTTCAAGTCGCCCTCCGTGCCTGTACGGTTCACTGAAACCACGAAAACACCGTTTGCCACGGCATGCGCACGCTGGATTGTCTGCCATGCCTGGTACTGCTGCTGGTTAAGTGCTTCGGGCTGTGCCGACGCCCAACCGATGGCCGTCGGGTAAAAAACAACCTGTGCACCCATCAGGCTGGTGATGCGTGCCGCTTCAGGGTACCATTGATCCCAACAGATCAGGGTGCCGATCCGGCCGTATTTTGTATCAAAAACCTTATAGCCTCCATCCCCGGGGGTAAAGTAGAACTTCTCGTAAAACCCGGGGTCATCGGGAATGTGGTGCTTACGGTAGGTACCGGCCAGTGTGCCGTCGGCATCGATCACGGCAACCGTATTGTGGTAAACCCCCTCGGCCCGTTTTTCAAAAAGGGAGGCGATGATGACCACGTCAAGCTCCCGGGCAAGTTCACGAAACCTGTCAGTAACCGGCCCCGGGATTGCATCGGCCAGTTTAAAGTTATCGTAATTTTCTTCCCAGCAGAAATAGGTGGTAGAAAACAGCTCCTGAAGGCAAATGACCTGCGCACCTAACCCGGCAGCTTCGCGGATCTTTTCAATGCTCTTCGCCACGTTTCCCTGCTTATCGTCACTGCAGGCCACCTGGATGATGCCAACATGTATTGAATTTGGACCCATTATCATGATTTGTTATTCAGGAAGAACTTCTTGGTAAACACCTTGTTGTTGTGCAGGATTTCCAGCAGGTAGACCCCTTTTTTCAATGTCTCGTAAGGAATGATGCTACGACCCTTATCAATCAACCCCTGGTTCACCGAAAAAACACACTGGCCAGTCATGTTGACAAGCCGGATGTGCACGGGCTGCGCCCTCGGAAAATCGAAGAAGACCATCAATCGCGAGGTTTCACGGTCGTTGTAAACCTGTATCCCGGCTGCAGGGTCATTTTCCTTAAAACCCGTCGTATAATCCAGGAAGAGGTTGTCGACATACAACACCGTTCCCGGGGTCATCACCGTCTGGGCTGTTGACAAGGCGATGATGTTCATGGTATCGGGTGTATCGGTGCTGATGTAATCGATCCATGCCGAGAAGGGCGTCCAGTCGGGAACAGTATCTTTCGTTGAAAAACTTCCATACGCAATGGTATCTTTCACAGCGCCGGTGGTTTTGGTCAGCCCGATCCCGATGGCACAGCTGTCGCCCCCTTTGGGAGAGAATTTATAATAACCTTTCAGGTGGGTTGGCAGGTCGACACATGGCACACCGCCACTGAGCGTATAGGTTCCGGAGGTAATATTTACGGTGAGGGTACCGCATGTCATAAAACCGGGAACATCGGTGGGAGGCAGGGTAATGTGCTTTGTTTCGAGTTTCGCCGAATAACTCCCGGATCCCTGGTGATCGGTACTTTTGCTGACAACCGTCACACCGAAAAAGGGAATGGACATAAGTTCCTGGTTTGGTGTGTCCCAGCCGGTGGGATCAGAATAATTGCTGTAGTTTGTCCAGTTCTCAAAGCTGGGGTTCGGGATAACTGTCTGGGCGGCCATCCTGGTCAGTCCCACGATAACAAACAACAATGAAATGAGTATCAATCTTCTCATAATAAATATTTTAGAGTCATGAATAATATCCGGTTTCCGGCCTGGCCGTGTTCGCCCTTGATAACAGTGGATACAGCGAGACGAAAAAGGCTGACAATTATTTGCCGGGCCACGCTATTGTGATGTAAAATTAAGACATTTCAGCATATCTTTGAAAAAATTATCCCGATGAAATCCTGCCTGTTCGGTTTGAACCAGCCGACTTTGTTGTTTATACTGGTTTTATTTCCCCTGCTGCTCTCTGCCCGCTCATTCACCCAGGTATCTTCAGCCGATTCCTGCAAAATCAAACTCGATAAAAAAACCGAAAAGATCTATCAGCAGGGTATTGACCTTTTCAGGCAAAAAAACTACAACCTGGCAGGACAGATGATGAGGAAAGTGGTTGCAGAGGAACCCGGGTGCGTCGATGCCTTTTTTGTTTTGGGGATGATCAATGTTAAAAAGCAGGATAATAACTTCAGGGAGGCGGAAAAGAATTTCCGCAAGGTGGTTGAGCTTTGCCCTTTCTATGATGTTTATACATACTATTACCTGGGAGAGATCTATTATGGCTGGGAAAACTTCGATTCAGCCGCCCGGAACCTGGAAATATTCCTGAAGGATGTTGATAAAATCAAAAAGGATGAAGATTACAACCGGGCTGTCGAATTGCAGAAATACGCCAGGTTTTATCTGGATATAACCAGGAACCCGGTTCCCTTTCAGCCCAGAGTGGTTGAAGGTGTTTCCACCCCCGAAGATGAGTACCTGCCAATCTTGTCGCCCGACAACCAGATGGCGCTTTTTACCCGTGAGCGGAAGATTGCAGCCGGCAGGAACAGCCTGGTCAAGGAAACACGCACCCAGGAGAAATTCATGTTCAGCCTGCGGCAGCCGGATGGAAAATTCGGCGAAAGCGAAGAGATGCCGGAGCCTTTCAACATCAACAACAATGAAGGCGGCGCGACGCTGACCGCCGACAACAACACCCTTTATTATACGGTATGCAAGTTCGACAACGATAAGAAATATCTTAATTGCGACATTTACTACTCCGAAAATGTGGGCGGCACATGGAGTCCGATCCGCAGTGTAAGCAGTAAAATCAATCTTCCAGGTTCCTGGGAGTCGCAGCCTTCAGTGTCGGCCGACGGGCAAACGCTCTATTTCGTGAGCGACCGTACCGGCGGATACGGTGGATATGACATCTACCGTTCAATCAGGAACGTATCCGGTGAATGGGGCACCCCGATCAACCTTGGCCCTTCGATCAATTCAAAAGGGAATGAGAAATCGCCATTCATCCATCCTGATGGAAAAACCCTCTATTTCTCCTCCGACGGATGGCCAGGATTAGGCGGTTATGACATTTTTTATTCAAAAATAAATGACCGTGGCACCTGGTCAAAACCAACCAACATAGGATTTCCGATAAATTCAACGGAGGATGAGATTGGATTTTTTGTCAGCACCAATGGCACCCTGGGATTCTTTGCTTCCAACAAGTTCAAGGGAAATGGTGGCTGGGACCTTTATTCGTTCGATCTATATGATGCAGCACGCCCCGAAAAAGTGCTCTTCATCAAGGGAAATGTAAAAACAGAGTCGTCGGAAGAACCCACCAAGGCACGCATTGAATTAAAGAACCTTGAAACCAAGCAGGTTTCTCAGATCCCCATGGATTCAATAACCGGCAACTATGTGGCTGTGGCACCTTTCAACAGCGACTACATCATGACTGTAAAAAAAGCCGACCATGTATATGAATCAAAATATATTGCGAAAACCGATACCATATTCAAAGTGCCGGCCAAGGTTGACATTGAGATGAAACCCATCGAACTCAACAAATCATACCGTATCAATGATATTTATTTCCCGTTCAATTCCTTCGATCTTTCGGATGAATCGAAAGTTGTACTCGATCAGTTGATGGATTTTCTCAATGAGAATAAAACCATCTGCATCCAGATCCAGGGCCACACCGACAATATCGGAAATGATGCCGGCAACCTGAAGTTATCGGAAAACCGGGCAAGGTCTGTCTACAACTACCTCGTCGAGAAAGGGATAACCGAAACACGTCTCACTTACAAGGGCTTTGGCAAATCGATGCCCGTAACAGATAACGACTCTGATACAGGGCGAGCCAAAAACCGCCGGACGGTTTTCGTGATCACGCACAAATAAGCACTCCCTTACATTTCCTTCATCAGGTTCGCCATCTCGATGGCTGCCAGTGCAGCGTCGAACCCTTTGTTTCCACCTTTGGTACCGGCACGTTCGATGGCCTGTTCCAGGTTTTCGGTGGTCAATACGCCAAAAATGACCGGCAAACCGGTTTCCAGTCCCACGTGGGCCACCCCCTTTGAAACCTCGGAGGCAACGTAATCGAAGTGCGGGGTTGCGCCACGGATCACGGCACCCAGGCAGATCACGGCATCATATCTTTTACCGGCAGCCATTTTTTTGGCCAGCAACGGTATTTCAAATGATCCCGGCGACCAGATCACATCAATATTTTCTTCATCGGCCCCATGGCGTCTGAGCCCGTCAAGGCATCCGGCAAGGAGTTTTCCGCTGATAAATTCATTGAAACGGGCAATAACAATCCCGAATTTCAGCCCCTTGGCATCAAGTTTTCCTTCAATCGTCTTCATAATCAATCTGGTTTATATTCAATGAAACGTATTTTTCTTTTCCTCCATGATCACGCTGTAAAAGGCGGGGAGCGGAACAGTTCTCCCGGTTATTTGCCGGAAACGGGGTTATGCTCTTTGACCTCATCGTCGGAAAAGGTCAGCAAATGGCCAAGCTTCTCCTTCTTTGTCTTCATATAGCGGATATTCCGCGAGTTGCATGTTGTCTGGATCGGGATGCGTTCGATGAGTTCAAGTCCGAAACCTTCGATTCCTGAAATTTTCTGGGGATTATTGGTGAGCAGTCTCAACTTTTTTATTCCAAGGTCGACCAGTATCTCAGCTCCCGTACCATAATCCCGCAAATCGGCGTCAAAGCCAAGCGCATTGTTCGCCTCCACGGTATCCATTCCTTTGTCCTGCAATGAATAAGCCCGCATCTTGTTATCCAGTCCGATTCCCCGTCCCTCCTGCCGCATGTACAGGAGCACACCCCGTCCTTCGGCGGCAATTTTCTTCATGGCATACTCCAGCTGATCGCCGCAGTCGCACCGCATCGATCCGAACACATCGCCGGTCAGGCACTCCGAATGAACACGAACCAAAACGGGGTTTCCGTCGGCAATATCACCCTTGACAAGGGCCAGGTGGTTTTCCTTGCTGATCTTGCTCACATAGCTGTAGGCTTTAAACTCTCCGTACTTGGTGGGCATATCAACCACGGCCGCCCGTTCGACCAGGGTTTCCGATTTGCGGCGGTAGTCGATCAGCGAAACGATGGTGATGATCTTCAGGTTGTGTTTTTCAACATAATCCATCAACTCGGGTACGCGGGCCATGGAGCCGTCGTCGTTCATGATCTCGCAGATCACACCGGCAGGATATAACCCGGCCAGTTTGGCCAGGTCGACCGATGCTTCCGTGTGACCAGCTCTTATCAATACGCCGCCTTCCTTGTATTCAATGGGAAAGATATGACCCGGCCGGGTGAAATCCCTGGCCTTGGTCTGGTTGTCGATAACCCTTTTTACGGTCAGCGCACGCTCCTGTGCGGAAATCCCCGTAGAACATTCTATTGCATCGATCGAGACTGTGAAGGCAGTTCGCCGTGGATCGGTGTTTTTAACGACCATGCGCTCGATGTTCAGCTCTTCAAGACGTTCCCTGATGATTGGCATGCAAATCAGTCCTCCGCCATGCTTGGCCATGAAATTGATGATGGAAGGCGTCACCTTTTCAGCGGCTACCACCAGGTCACCTTCATTTTCACGATCTTCGTCGTCGACCACAACAATCATTTTCCCTTTTCGGATGTCTTCAAGCGCCTCTTCAACCGTGTTGAATTTGTAGTTTGTCATAAGAAATTATTTTTTGCCAGGAAATCCATGTCGATTTTTGAGCCATGGTCACCTGAAGATGTTAATTTTTCAATGTATTTAGCGATCAGGTCGCATTCAATGTTGAGCAGGTCTCCCGGCTTTTTATTCATCAGGGTGGTCACACCCTGGGTATGCGGGATAAGCGAAACCCCAAACGACTGCCGGTCGACGGATGCCACTGTCAGGCTGATGCCATCCAGTGCCACCGACCCTTTTTCAACGATGTACCTGAGCAGTCCGGGATCAGCCAGGATGTTGAACCATACGGCATTATCCTCAGCCCACTTCTGCCCGATTTTACCGGTGCCGTCGATATGGCCGCTCACGAGGTGGCCGCCCAGCCGGTCGGCCAGCCGTAATGCCCGTTCAAGATTAACCGTGCTGCCAGGCATCAGGGTTGCAAAGTTTGTCCGGCGAAGGGTTTCAGGCATCACATCCAGCGTAAAATAATCATTTCCAAAAGAGGTCACCGTGAGGCAAACCCCGTTTGTATTGATGCTGTCGCCCACTTTCACATCTTCCAGTATCCTATGCACGGCAACTGTAACCTGCGATGAGTTAGCTCCGTGCCGCACCGCCCTGATGGTTCCTATTTCTTCAATAATCCCCGTGAACATATGTAGAATCCATTAAAAAGAAGTTTCCAAATCAAATCTGAAATCCGAAATCTGATTTTTATTTTGCAACCCAAGCTTCCACCATAATATCCTCCCCTGCCTTCGTCGTTTTTAAATTAACCAGGTTCAACGCATCATCCATGCAGGCAATTCCAATGCCACCAACAGAGGTCGGCGCGGTGGTACCGCCAAGGATTTTGGGTGCAATAAAGGTGATCACCTTGTCGACAAGCCTTTCCTGCAACAGAGAAAACGCAAGGGTGCTCCCCCCCTCAACCATGACACTGTCGACGTCCATGGCGCCAAGCGAATGCATAACGAACCCGAGGTCCACCCTCCCGTTTTTCAACGGGCAGATCAGCACCTGTGCCCCCATCCGCTCAATGGTTTTCATTTTTTCTTTATCCGCCAGACAGGTTGTGGCTATGATGACCAGTTGCGGATCGTTTTTCAGCCCCGCTGCATCAAGCGGGATACGGCCATGCGTATCGGCGATGACCTTCAGCGGATTTTTCCAGGATCCCTTCAGCCTGATGTTCAGCAGGGGATCGTCAAAAAGCACAGTATCAACGCCGATCATCACAGCCATCCATTGCTGGCGCATATGGTGGACCATCTTCCGCGATTTTTCGCCTGTAATCCACCGAGAGGCGTTGGTTACGGTGGCAATTTTCCCGTCGAGGGTCATGGCCGATTTCAGCACAACGAATGGCAACCCGGTCACGATGAACTTATTGAATGCTTCGTTCATCATGACGACCTCCTCTTCAAGCACCCCTGTTTCTCCGGTGATCCCATGCGACTTTAAATAACTGATTCCATTTCCATGTACGAGCGGGTTCGGATCGGTGGTCCCAATGACCACCCTTGCAATTCCCTTTTCCGCGATCAGGTTGCAGCAGGGAGGTGTTTTCCCCTCATGGGAACATGGTTCAAGGGTAACGTATAATGTTGAACCAACTACCGGTTCATTTGCTGAATTAATTGCGTTAACTTCCGCATGGGCTCCCCCGAAAAATTCATGAAACCCCTCCCCGATGATCCGTCCATCCTTCACAAGAACAGCCCCGACCATGGGATTAGGATTCACCCATCCCGCACCCCGCTTCGCCAAGCTCATCGCCCGCTTCATATATTTCACGTCAACCGTCATCCTTTATCAATAAAATTCCACATCTCCATCCCGCCTCTCAACTCCCCATTGTTTGCATTGATTGCATTCCTGCAATCCTGCATTCAAAAAAAAAGCCCCGTCACGCAATCGCAACAGGGCATAATCCTATTTAACTTGATAGAAGGTCAGATTAAATACGATTCTTCTTTCATCCAGACTTTACTGTCGGTGCCGTAATTTCAACGGCTCATTTCCCGTAAACGGGAGTCGCGGACTATACCGCCGGTCGGGAATTGCACCCTGCCCTGAAGAACCAGATTCTATGTATATGAACTGCTCTAATGATTCGTTCTGATTGCAAAGGTACAAAAATAAATACACTGTTAATCTGTTAACAGTGTATTTATTTTATACGGTTGTTATTGAACGACCATTTTTTCAGTTACCACTTTATTGCCGGTCTTCAATTGAACAAAATAGATTCCCCTGGCATAACCTGAGATATCCATTGTTTTGAGAACCGGGGCTGATGTTGCTTCCAAAACATCCGATGACAGTATTTTCCCGTCGATCGAGGTGACAGAAAGGACACATGAACCTGTGTTGATCCCGCTGACGACAAAAGAAACTGTTCCGTGAGCCGGGTTGGGCTGGATCATCAGGGCCGGAGCGTTGGTTTTATCGGCGATACCCGTGCAAACATCAAATATGACATGTTTCGTACTCGTTACATCCTTCGTACACGGAGGTGTTGGTGTGCCGGTAAAATGCAGATTTACGGATCCGGCCAGTTTATCGGCCAGGGTTGGCAGGTAGGATGTGTTGAACGTGGTCGGGTTAACAAATGTTCCTGTGCCTGAGGAAGTCCAGCTGATAGAATTTACATTGATGGCAGTTCCGCTGACCGGGAACGCAGTGACATACCAGCAAACCGTGGTATCAACGCCTGCAGATACAACGGGCTGCGGCATAACGTCGACAAGCACTGTATCAATACGGGTATTATTACCATCGCTGACGTTTACAATATATTGGGTAGGAACGGCAGGCGCTACTTTCGGGGTTTGCTGAGTCGAGGTAAAACCGGCCGGGACCGAAGTCCAGGAATAGGTATAATTACCAGGGGCGCCACAGTTTGCCAAAACATTCAACTGGGCTGAGTCGCCGGCACACACTTGTGAAGGGGATGCAAAGGCGGATGCTGCAAAGAAGGAAAATGAGGCAATACGGGTTTTCCAGTTGGTACCAGAAGTGGAAGTGTAATATTCTGTAGTATACCAGAACTTCCTTAATTGGGAAGGATCGGCGCTCATGGCACTATAATCGCCCCAGCGGCTGCTGCTGCCCGCTGCAGTTTGTGCACCGCCGCCATTAACAATACCTTTTTCAGCGATGGTCATAAGTCCGAGCGAGTCACACACCATTCTGCCGGTATAGCGGATGGAGGGATACATGCTGGCGCTTGAAATCGAGTAACCTAGTGCCATATTCCCGAGGGAATCCATGGCAATGCTTCCCATCCAGCGCGAGTTGCCATCAGAAGGGGCGTAGGTCGATTGCTGGTAGATGCTCCATGGTGCTGTGTCAGAATTCCGCAGTTCATACCAGCGACAGCCGGCAACGCCTGATCCGGCGTTGACTACATGGTTCAACACCATGGCATTATACCCGTTAAACGTTCTGTACTGAACACGGTACATGAGACGGTCGGTGATGGCGGGTACCTTGGCTGAAGTTCCTTTCTGGGGTATACCTCCTGCGAGGGATGAGTTAAACGGTGCAACAGGGAGGCCCAGGTTACTACCGTAAGTTGAGTTTGTCGGGGTGACCCAGTCAGTTTTAAACTCATTGATGCCGAGGTGCTGTGAACCGCTGGTACGGATATACACAAAGTACTCAGGCGTTCCTGCCGGGGGGAATGGTCCGTCGCAATCGGCCGGGATGGCTGTAAAAGCTTCGTTTGATGAGGGGAGTGTGAATGAAACCCTCGCGGCAGTGGGGCTTCCGGCAAGCATCGCCGTGCGGTCATACGCATCGGCACCTGTTCCTGAGTAGGAAGAGCCACCAGCAAACCGGTTGCTGCTCATGTAATAACCGTCGGGCCATATCCCGAATTTGGGATAGTCGGGCATGGCAGTAAAGGAATATTGGTAACGGTACCACGATCCCGTAGGATCGTTGGTTTGCGAAATGGCGATCATCTGAAAGTTACCGGCGCTGGGCAGGGAGAACTGGGTAAAGAGCCACCGGTCGGCGATTTCATCATACAAAATCACGGCATCACCGTCGTTCGAGTTGTTCGGCATGCCGTTCCACACGGTACTGCTGGCGAACGGGCCGACAAGTTTAACACCTGCCTTGCTGTAAATCGCGTAAGAGCAGTTGACTACCTGGAAGTAGTAGTTCTTACCAACATCACCATCGGTATCCGGGGGAATGTATCCCTGAACGTTGTTTACCCCATCAAAATTCTGGATAGTGGTATCGGTGGTTACTTTGCCAAAATAATCCTGCACAACAGGGTGCTGGAAATCAGGGATTCCTTTATATTGGTTGGGATCTTCTTTGAAAATATTGAATTTGTTTTTCACGATTCCATCCTTCCACGAATTGTCAGCTTTGGGAGGGGTTTGTTTGATCATATCCCTGAGCGGCGGAGAGATGTCGAAATAGACAGGATAAGCCACTTCAGGTTTCAGCGGCTGATTCTGTGCAAAGGAAAAGTTCATGCCTATAACAAGCAGCAGGAACAAAAGGTAATACTTTTTCATGGGGGTTGATTTTGGTTAAGGTTCAGCTTGCAAAGTTATTGAAAAGTTGTCTATATTTGACCATTCCAAAAATAGAAATCGTACTTTTTATCAATAAAATAAGAATAATATGAACATCATAATTACCGGGGCAAGCAAGGGTATCGGCAACGAACTCGTAAAGGTGCTTGCCAGGCATAAACAAAATCAGATTGTGGCCATCTCGCGCAATGGCAAAGCGCTTAAAGAACTGGTTGCCGAATGTGTGCACCTCTATCCCGAAGCAAAGATAACACCCTATGAATTTGACCTGAACCAGTTCGAGTTTTATCCCTTTATCGTGCAACGTCTGGAAACGTTCATCCATAAATGCGACATCCTGGTCAACAATGCCGGCAAACTTGTCAATAAACCATTTAACAAATTTGATATTACCAATTTCGACGACACCTTCAACGTAAACATCAAAGGTCCGTTTTTCCTGATCCAGGCACTGTTGCCCATGATGAACAAGGGGGCGCATATTGTTAACATCGGCAGCATCGGGGGCGTACAGGGCAGCAAAAAATTCCCGGGACTGACCGCATACAGTGCCAGCAAAGGGGCGCTGGCGATCCTGACCGAAGCTTTGGCAGAAGAGCTGGCAGAACAGGAGATCAAAGTAAACTGCCTGGCGCTCGGCGCGGTGCAGACTGAAATGTTCGCAAAGGCTTTCCCCGGCGCAAAAGCGTTGCAAAACCCGGCCCAGATTGCCCACTTCATTGCCGATTTCTGCATCAGCGGTTCGAAATACTTCAATGGAAAGGTGGTGCCGGTGTCGATGTCAACGCCTTAAGAGGAGGGGCTGATGTGATAATGTGCTGATGTGATAATGTGCTGATGGGATGATGTGTTGATGAGATGATTTGATGATTTGATGATGTGATGATTTGATGAAGTGATGATTTGAATATATTAACTCCGTCATTTCATGAATCTTACGTCCTTCGTCCCACGTCCTTCGTCCCACGTCCTTCGTCCCACGTCCTTCGTCCCACGTCCTTCGTCCCACGTCCTTCGTCCCATGTCCTTCGTCCCTCGTCCTTCGCCCTTCGTCCTTCGTCTTAGAGATAATCTTCCACGTTCCTGGCGAAAGGAGCAATAGCCCGGTTGTAAATCCCGTGCATGTAGGCGATGGCCATACCGTAGTTGGTTACGGGGATGCCGGCGTCGATGGCGGGCTTTAACCGGTTTTGCAGTTGCCTGCGGGTAATCATGCAACCGCCGCACTGGATCACCATGGCATAATCGGTAATTGGGTGTGGAATTGAATTCAACCCGGCCACGATTTCAAATTCCAGTTTTTTCCCCGAGAAATTGTTCAGCCAGCGAGGTATTTTCACCCTGCCAATATCATCGCACGACACGTGATGGGTGCATGATTCGAGGATGAGCACGCGGTCGCCGTCGCGCAGCTCCGACAAATGCGGCGTTCCTTTCATGTAACTTTCGAAATCGCCCTTCTGCCTGGCCAGCACGATGCTGAAACTGGTGAGCGGGATATCCTTCGGAACGGCTGCATCGGCTTTAGGAAACACCTGGCTGTCGGTGATCACCAGCACTGGCTTCGGGCTCATTTTCCGCAGGAAGACATCCACTTCCCGCTCCTTGCACACAATCGCAATGCCATCATGATCCAGCACATCGCGGATCACCTGCACTTGCGGAAGGATCATCCGGCCCTCCGGCGCTTCAATGTCGATGGGAGTGATCAGCAACACGACATCCCCGTAGGATATGAGATCACCGACCAGGGTTTGCTTCCGGAAGGCCGTTTCCGGGATGGTTTGCCTCACCACGTTGATTACCTCTTCGATATTTCGGGGATGCAGTGCGCTGAAGTCAACCACAGGAACGCCATATTTGTCGCGGATTACTGTTGACAGTTCAGGGTTGATCGCCTCTTCATCCGATTTATTATGAATGATGAGGTACGGCAGGTCACTGGCCTTAAAATCCTTTACAAGGCTTTTTTCCGGATCGTCAAATTCATTATGTGCTATCAACAGAATGGCCATGTCGATGATTTTCAGCACATCCCTCGTTTTCCCCACCCGTTTCATCCCGAGTTCGCCGGAATCATCGATCCCGGCGGTGTCGATCATAACCACCGGCCCGATCCCGCCGATCTCAATCGATTTTTTAACCGGGTCGGTTGTGGTGCCGGCAACATCGGAGACAATGGCAATATCCTGCCCGGTAAGTGCATTGATCAGGGAACTCTTGCCGTTGTTCCTCCGTCCGAAGATGCCGATGTGAGGCTTTGTGTCGCGAGATTTAGTCATTTAAAAAATAATATGAATATCGAATATTGAACAACGAATTTTGAAGGCTGAATTTTGAAGATTGAAACCAACCCCAAATTTAAAACTAAAATTTCAGAACCTCAATGGGACACTTCGGGAACCTCAGTGTCCCACGTCCTACGTCCCACGTCCTACGTCCCACGTCCTACGTCCTTCGGACCTGAATAAACTCCACCGGCGCACCGTTTTCCTCAATGAAAGCAACGATGTTCCCTTCCGACGGACTGTTGGGCTCAATGATCACCTTTTTCCCCCTGATAGCTTCATAAATGTCATCTACCTCAAAGGCGACATGCGGGACGGTCTTTACGATTTCGGGAAGATTGCAGCCATCTTCGTACCGCATCCATTCGATGCCATATTCGCTCTCCTCGTAGCCACAATGCCATACTTTGTACTCTGCGAGATATTTCTCCCCTTTAACCGGGGTTTTTGTAGGAATTCCGAGGTGGTGATATTTGTAATTTGTCATTTGAAATTTTTAAAGACCTGATGAACCAGGAAGGAACAACCCAGGTTGTGCCATGGCAAATTTACAAAAAAGCATCAGTTTTCCATCTCCGCGAATGACTGGCCGGAAGGACAGTGGATTGAAAAATTAATCGGGTTTTACGCTCCGCTCCAGTTCCCGCAGGTTTTCGAGTTTTTTCTTCTGCAGGAAGCTGTGGATGTCGCCAAGGTGTTCTTTAACCCGTTTGTTGCCGAATTCAAACACTTTGTTCACCAGGCCATCGAGGAAATCACGGTCGTGCGACACAAGGATCATGGTGCCGTCGTAATCCTGCAGAGCGCTTTTCAGGATATCCTTCGTTTTCAGGTCAAGATGATTGGTAGGCTCATCGAGGATCAGCAGGTTGACCGGCTCAAGTAGCAGTTTGATCATGGCCAGGCGCGTGCGTTCACCGCCCGAGAGCACCTTCACTTTATTCGAAGAGATATCCCCTCCGAACATAAAGGCGCCGAGGATGTCACGGATCTTTGCCCTGATATCGCCCTTCGCCGCGTCGTCAACAGTCTGGAAAACGGTGATCTCCTCGTCGAGCAGGGATGCCTGGTTCTGGGCAAAGTAACCTATCATGATGTTGTGGCCGAGGGTCAGCGTGCCTTCGTAGCCCTTTTCCCCCATGATGGCGCGCACCATGGTTGATTTCCCTTCGCCGTTTTTCCCGACAAAGGCAACCCGTTCACCCCGCTCAATGCTGAGCGAAACATCCGAAAAGACTGTGTGGTCGCCATACGATTTGGACAGGCCGCCAAGGATCAGCGGGTAACTTCCCGAGCGGGGCGATGGCGGAAATTTCAGCCGCAGGGCTGAGGTATCCTCCTCGTCGATCTCAACAAGTTCAAGCTTTTCCAGCATTTTTACCCGCGACTGAACCTGCAGGGTTTTACTGTAGGTTCCTTTGAACCGATCAATGAACTCCTGGGTTTCGGCGATCATCTTCTGCTGCTCGTCAAACTTCTTTTGCTGTTGCTGGCGCCGTTCAATCCGGAGTTGCTGGTATGCGGTGTAGTTTACCTTGTAGTCGTATATGCGTCCCATCGTCACCTCGATGGTGCGGGTGGTGATGTTGTCGACGAAGGCGCGGTCGTGCGAGATCACGATTACTGCCTTGGCGCTGTTGATGAGGAAATCCTCCAGCCATTGAACCGATTCGATATCCATGTGGTTGGTGGGTTCATCCAGCAGGATCAGGTCGGGATCCTGCAACAGTATCTTGGCCAGTTCGATGCGCATGCGCCAGCCACCGCTGAATTCGCCGGTAGGCCTCGTGAAATCGGCACGCGTAAAACCAAGTCCGATCAGTATCTTCTCAATCTCCGCATCGTAGTTGATATCGGCAATGGAATAAAATTTCTCGCTGAGTACCGATACTTCTTCAATGATCCCGTAATACTCCTCCGACTCGTAATCGGTGCGGGTGGAGAGCTGATGGTTGAGTTCTTCAATCCGGCTTTTCATGCCGAACACCGATGCAAAGGCCTGGGAAGCCTCCTCAAACACTGTTCTGGAATCAACGGTCAGGAGGTGCTGCGGCAGGTAGGCGATCACCGCGCCTTTGGGCGCTGAAACCCTTCCGGAAGTCGGGATTCGTTCGCCAGCAAGGATCTTCAGCAAGGTTGATTTTCCGGCGCCATTCTTGCCCATAAGAGCAATCCTGTCCTTTTCGTTGATGGCAAACGAAATATTTTTAAAAAGTGTGGTGCCCCCGAACTCGACGGTAAGCCCTTCTGCTGCTATCATAGTGCGTGGTTGGGGTTTATATGGGAATCAGGCGATTACCTGGTGGCGGTTTTTTTGAATTTCGAATATTGAACAACGAAATTTGAATATTGAAGTTAGTGTTTTGAGACTTTAATCGTAACATGAATTACCGATTCCTCCTAACTAACCATTTAATTCTTAATTCATAATTTTTCATTTTTAATTCTTAATTTTTAATTAGTACAACCTGTTGCGCTGCTCCCTGATCCTGTCGTCGGTTACATAGTCGTCATATTCCATCCGCTTGTCGATCATGCCCTTCGGGGAGATTTCGATGATGCGGTTGCACACGGTCTGGATGAAGGCGTGGTCATGCGACGACATGAGGATGTTGCCCTTGAATTTCATAAGGGTGTTGTTGAACGCCTGGATCGATTCAAGGTCGAGGTGGTTGGTGGGAGTGTCGAGCATCATCACATTGGCGTTTCGGATCATCATACGTGCGATCATGCACCGTACTTTTTCTCCGCCCGACAGCACGTTGGCCTTCTTAAATATTTCTTCGCCGGAGAAAAGCATTTTCCCCAGGAATCCCCGAAGGTAATTTTCGGTGGTGTCGCTCGAGAACTGGCCCAGCCAGTCCATCAGATTGAGTTCAGTCTGGAATAGCTTTTCGTATTCGAGCGGCAGGTAAACCTTGGTAATGGTCTGCCCCCATTCATAGGTCCCTGAATCGGGTGTGTCATGTCCCTTGATGATCTCGAAGAGCGCGGTCATGGCGCGCGTGTCGCGCGAAAGGAAGATCACCTTGTCTTCCTTCTGCATGGTGAAACTGATATTTTTAAATAGCAAAGTGCCGTCATCCGCTGTTTTGGCAAGGTCCTTCACCTCCAGGATGGTGTTTCCCGGTTCGCGGTCGGGGGTGAAGATGATGCCTGGATATTTGCGTGTGGAAGCCTTGATCTCCTCGATGTTGAGTTTTTCGATCATCTTCTTGCGGCTGGTGGTCTGCTTCGACTTCGAAGCATTGGCACTGAAACGGGCGATAAATTCCTGGAGTTCCTTTTTCCGGTCCTCCGCCTTTTTATTCTGCGTCATCTGCTGACGGAGCGCCAGCTGGCTCGATTCGTACCAGAAGCTGTAATTACCGGGAAACTGCTGCACACGGCCAAAATCGATGTCGACGATGTGGGTGCAGATAGAGTCGAGAAAATGGCGGTCGTGGGAAACGACCAACACGGTATTGTCAAAATTGGCCAGGTATCCTTCGAGCCAGTTCACGGTTTCAAGGTCAAGGTCATTGGTGGGCTCGTCGAGCAGAAGGTTATCCGGCTTGCCGAAAAGGGCCTGGGCCAGGAGCACCTTCACCTTGTCGCGCCCGTTGAGGTCGCTCATCTGCTTGCCATGCAGGTCTTCCTTGATCCCCAGTCCGCTCAGAAGGCTGGCCGCGTTGCTTTCGGCATTCCACCCGTCGATGGCGGCAAACTGCTCCTCCAGCTCCGAGGCCCTGTTGCCGTCGGCTTCCGAAAAATCGGGTTTCGCATAAAGGGAATCCTTTTCGTTCATGATCTCCCAAAGCCGTGCATGGCCCATGAGCACCGTGGTAAGCACCGAAAATGCATCAAATTCGGCGTGGTTCTGCTTAAGCACCGACAACCGTTCGCCCGGGCCGAAGGTGACCGAACCGGTGGTATTGTCCATCTCCCCGTAAAGCATTTTCAGGAAAGTGGATTTGCCGGCGCCGTTGGCCCCGATGATCCCGTAGCAGTTGCCGGGGGTGAACACCATGTTGACATCCTGGAACAGGATACGCTTGCCAAACTGGATGCCCAGGTTTGAGACTGTAATCATTTAATTTAATGTTTGTTATGTTTGATAAAAAGTTGACCTGAAAAAGGGTGCAAAGGTACACCTTTTATTGCTTGGAAAATCAATTTTGCCAATTAATGCAAACAATGCAGACAATGCAGACAATGCAGACAATGCAGACAATGCAGACAATGCAGACAATGCAGACAATGCAGAAAAATCGAACAGGTTTAGAGGGAGAGCAGATTTTAACGAGCAGGCAAATCACTGTAAAGAAAATTGCGTTATTTTTGTCATACAGGGTGGTCTGCGTGATCAGGCTGCTTTAACCCAAAAAACTATATGGAGCCTCGATTCGAAACAATAGTTCCAAAAAAACTTGTTGGAAAACGCCTCCGGATGAGCGTGCAGGAAAACAGGAGCTTTGAACTCTGGCACAGTTTCATGACCCGCAGGAAAGAGATAACAAACAGCGTGACGACGGATCTGATATCCATGCAGGTCTACGATCACCTTTCCGATTTTGATCATTACAACCCCGACCTGGAGTTTGAAAAATGGGCTGCAACGGAAGTGGCCGGCTTTGACTCCGTGCCCCAGGGAATGGAGTGCTATACGCTGGAAGGGGGACTGTACGCAGTTTTCAATTACAGGGGTACCCCGGAAACTTTCCCGGCTATGTTGCAGCACATCTTCGGCACCTGGCTGCCGGGCTCAGGGTATGCACTTGATCACCGGGAACATTTTGAAATACTTGGCGACAAATACAAACGGGATGACCCGGCGTCGGAAGAGGAGGTGTGGATACCTGTGCGAAAAAAAACTTGACAATTAACGATAATTGGGTCTCAGATGAAAAAAAACAAGCTTATGAACAGAATATGCATTTTGCTTTGTTTGCTGGCCCTGGTTTCATGCAGCACCCACCAGGACAGGAAACCAGGAGAACCCAAAGACGGCAGGGAACTGGTAACAGCTTTTGATAAGCCTGACGGGAAGTCCTTCGCCGTTGCGGATGTTCAACCGGCCGACTCCATGTTAATAACCGATACTGCCGGGAAAATCTTCGAGAACAAGATTGGCAGGAAAATCCTCTACTTCCCCGAAGAATATAAAAATTACGGGCTGGTGAATTGCCCGAACAACGGGCTGGTTCAGACCATCCAGGAGTGCTATGACAACCACCGGCCGCTGATCCTCACCCCGGATGTGATCTGGCTGGCCATCTGCCAGGGCGTGTCGGTCCATATCAATGAGAAATATGATTCCCTGAAAAATGTGATCTTCCTCGGCAGCAAACCCGACCGCATCGTGGTGAGGAACGACAGCCTCGAATACAGTGCGGTTCACTGGAAAGAGCTGATCGCCTCCTTTTCGGGCAAGACAAAAGAATACACAAAACAGGATTATTATAACTTCTTCGTCTCCCAATTTTCGACAACAACCGCCATCAACCAGACTGCTTACCAGGTCACCCTGCTCGAAAGCTACAAAAAGGGATTTGAATACGTGGCTGAAACGGGTTGCGGAATTCCCTCCATCACCCTCACCGGGAAAAAGGAGGACTGGCAAACGATCATGGTCAAACTTGACAAACTCAATGACCTTGGGCTTGCATCCTGGGCCCAAAACCTGAAACCGGTCATTGCCGAGTTTATCAATGTGTTTGACGGGAAAGTTAATGCGGAATTCTGGCAGTCGATCTATAAAAATGATGAAGAGTACAACGCCTTTTACATCTCCGGATGGATCATCAAATTCTTTCCCTACATCAAAGTGCTTGAATCGAACGGCGTTTACGACAGCAAAGTTGAGCAAACCCGGTTTGGTGAGATCTTCCGGCCCAATGAGTTTCTCGACGGCAGCAGGTACCTGCTTTCGACCCTGTCGACCGACAATTTCCCGCCGGGGATGGCAAAAATCGATGTAACCTGGAATAACTATTTTAAGAAGGTCACCAGGGAGATGGAGGTCTATGCCGGTTTTTTTGCGATCAAACAATACCCCGACAAATCGCTGGAACCCCTCATATCCTGGGCTGTTTGTGAAAAATCAGCCAGAACGCCAGCTGCAGGGGCCGATGTAATTAAAAAGCTGAACCTGAAGCACACGCCCGATTACTGGTCCCCGCACCTGTGCAGGAGCGTTACCGATTCTGCGATGTATGACATCAAACGGTTTAAAACCCAGACGGAAGGCATGGCGGTTATCAGGGCTATGCTGCTGGATTCCCTTGCCCGTTCGCCCCTGTTCCGGCAACGAAACTTCTCATCCGACACCCTTGAATTCGTCATCTTCTCCAATGGAGCAGCCGGGGAGTTCAGTCTCAAAGGCCCCGGCAGCGACAAAACCGTAGCGGGTTACCTGGGTAACCTAATATCGGGATTGCCTGAAAAATGGTTCCCCGCGCTGGCTCACCCCGACGATGTCATGGACCTGCTCGATTTCCCGGCAGAGCAAAACAAAATCAAGATCAGGGCCAACAGCGTGGTGAAGATCAGGCTATATGACACAAGGCCCACCGGCCACTGAGGTTCCCGAATCGGACACTGAGGTTCCCGAAGTGACCGACACGATAAAAACCGGACACTTCGGGAGCCTCAGTGTCCGGGAGCGACTTGCGGGTTGTTGCATTTTTTTATACTTTTGGCTGGCGGCGACTGTCCGGGAAGTACTCCGCAAAAGCAATCAATATCCGGATGAACTAAAAAAACCCGTATGAAGACGAAATTAAAGAAAAACGAATCAGTTGTCATGGTGATAAGACCCCACTGGCTGATATTGGTCCTTCCTGTTACACTGACAATTGCCGCGATCGCAGCCGGGGTGTGGATTGGAAGTTACGGACTGCTGCTCCCGCTTATCCCCTTGTTTTACCTTGCTTATACGGCAGCACAGCGGAACAACAACATCTGGGTGGTCACCAACCTGCGGGTGATCGATGAATTCGGTTTTCTTTCCCAGAATTCCAAGGAGAGCCCGCTTGACAAGATCAACAACGTGACCTATAAGCAAACTATCTGGGGCCGGATTTTCGGCTACGGCGACGTGCAGATCCAAACGGCGGCTGAAATCGGTTCGACGGTTTATCACCGGGTGGAACGGCCAAAAGAGTTAAAGGACACGATCACCCGGATGCAGGAGGAATACAAGGAAAGCCAGATCCGGAGCCAGGCCAGGGAACTGGCCCATGCGATGGCGGAGAACCAGAAGGGCCACCATCGCGCCGATGTGGCTACAGAACTGGAGCGGTTGTTTGAATTAAAACAAAAGGGTATCCTGACCGAAGAAGAATTCGCCGCCAGGAAAAAGAAGATGCTTGATATCTGACATGTTCAATAATGCAAATCTTACACAAGATGACAAAAGCAATACCCCTGTTCTTGCTCCTGATCTGGACTTCCCTGATCTGCCCGGCACAAAGCACCTCCGATTCAATCGTGATGAAACAACGGCTTGGCAAAGTATTTTTGCAGCACAATAAGGTTTTGCCGGCCAGTGAACTACACGCCATCCTGAGCACCAGCAGTGATGGCACCAAAGAGGTTGAGCAGGCCAAAGCCAACCTGGCTCCCCTCTATATCTTTTCATTTGCCGGCGGGTTCCTCATCGGTTGGCCCATCGGCACGGCCATTGGCAGGGGAAAACCCAACTGGGCCCTGGCAGCGGGTGGGGTGGGCCTGGTTTTGTGCGCCATCCCCTTCCAGGCCGGTTATAACAAGCACATCCTGAAGGCCATCACGATTTACAACAAAAACCTGAAAAAGATCGGGTTGCAGAAAACCATCCTGGAAGTCGGCTGGTCAAAAACCGGGATCGGGGTCGAGGTCAGGTTTTAACGTCTTCCGGGGATAAATTTAGAGCGGCTGCCTCCATGAGAAGGCAGCCGCTTTTATTTACACTTCCTCTAAATTTTTATTGCTTCTTCACCATGTAAATAGTTTGGTGGTTGACTATAGATTCGCCGAAGTTTGTAGTTAAGGCAAGGTGGAGAAAACCACCTCAGTGCCGTACACTGTTCCTGCACTGTTGATGGCATAAGCCCTGACATAATAAGTTGTATTTGGCGTCAACCCCGAGAGATAACTTGTGAAACTTCCGGTACCGCTGCCATCAACGCTGTAGTTTCCAGCCATTGTAGGAGTTGGTAAAGTACTCCAGCAAACACCCCTTGCCGTTACAGTCGCCCCGCCATCGGCAATCACATTCCCGCCTGTGGTGGCCGTGGTTTGAGCAATATTGGTCGCCGGGGTGGTCGTAACGGTCGCGACCGTCAGAGAAATTGAATTATTGATGCAGCGTAAGGTGAAACCGAGTGTCTTATAGTCTTCGTATATATTGCTGGGCCCATTGCTAAAGTAAAGGTAATATGCCCGAGATGAGTTGTTCTGTGTACTACTCCAGTAGTAACCTAATATGCCACGGCCGGAGAGCGAACCATCGCTGTTCGACAATTTGCCTGCGGCATGAAGTTTCAACATGGAGTTCCAGGGACCGGTCCAATTAGTCCAGCCTCCGGCTGCATATACATTGGTCCATTCGGTTTTGGTGGGGATACGCCAGCCGCTGCAAAATAAAAGGGAGCAGGGGTCCTGGGCGGCAACCCAATCGGAATTCTCGGTTATATTGCTAATCCATACAGTCGACGGTATCCGGGTTGTACCGGTATGTTTGTATCCCAGCATCTTGTCAAACTGCCAGTACCACCCGGCAGAGGCTTCGGAAGTATCGCTCACGGCGTTTGCCTGATGATCGGAGCCAAGGTTGCTGGTTATCCAGCATTTTGAAGGTTCGCCGGGAACACTGGAGACAGTGCCGTAGGTTACTGTTTTTGTAACAGGTGACACGTCTCCCTCCACGTGGTTAAAGGTGAATGGAGCGTTGCATGTAAAGGTGAGCGTCAGCGTCTGAAAAATGAAATCGTTTCCATATGAGGTACAACCGCTGTTTGTAGCGTAGGCGCGAACGTGGTACAAGGTCCCACACGTCAATCCGGTAAGATAGCTCACGAATGCGCCTGTTCCGCTGCCATCCATGGTATGGCTGTCTGCAATCGTCGGGGGTTGCGAAGCACTCCAGCATACGCCCCTGGCAGTTACATTAGCGCCCCCATCATAAAAAACCATACCACCGCTTGTTGCCGTTGTTTGAGAGACGCTGGTCACCGGGGCTGTTGTCACACCCGGGCAAGCCAGCGTTGTAAATGTCAGCTCGTTTCCATATGTGGTATCCGCACAGTTTGTAGCATAGGCACGAACATGGTACAAAGTACCACCCGTCAGTCCTGCCAGGTTGCTCACAAAACCACCTGGCCCACTGCCATCCGTGGTATGGCTGTCGGCGATTGTAGGAGCTGGCATAGTACTCCAGCACACCCCCCTTGAGGTTACAGGTGCCCCCCCGTTAGGAGTTACATTCCCCCCGCTTGTTGCCGTGGTTTGTGTAATATTTGTCAACGGGGAAGTTGTTACTGTCAAGACAACAGACAACGTCGTCATCCTGAAGTTATAAGCCGTGTTTGTGGAAGGACTGTCATATTTCGTGTTATCCTTATATCCACAGGCGTGTGCAATATACTTCAGGTTATCGTGCAGGTAAAAAACAAACACCGCGTTATTCAGTCTTTCCAGCCTGCCTTTATCAACATTTTGACTGTTATCAAGATATTCAATCGAATTGACACCATTGCGATTTCCGGCGCTGATCATTCTTATTGACCGGTTATTCCTGTCATCAAAAGCTGCCAGATGCAAAACCTGAGTACCCGGGGCCGAGACAATAAACGAAAGCATGCCTTTGTCAAAATCGTTTCGAAAATCTGCCAGTTTTGTCCCTGTCATATCAAATAAAACCAGGTTTAAGCGGCCGCCATATTTCCTGAAAATGTTAACGATCGCAGAACCCTCGAAAGGATTTGGATAATTCTGCATCAGGATGAATTCTTGTGCAGTGTTACCTTGTATTTGTTCAATGCCAGTCGGCCAGAGGGCAATAATTGACAGGACGGAGTCAGGCCAAGAAAGCAACGTGTCGCAGCCCCTGGTCAGGTTTTTCACGCGAACACTGTCCCACGCGACATGATGCTGGCTGATCGAATCTTTTGCCATAAATGTCAGCGTGACCGGGGTTTGGCTATTAACGCAGAAAACGCCGGAAAAGAACAAAAACAACAGACAGAACTTTTTCATACTGAATATTTTTGAAATTGTTTACTGGATTGTCATTCTTTAAAACCGATTGATTATAACCTGTCCATTCATTATTTCATGGCCCGCTTTAACTCCGGCATCGTGTTTGGCACCGCCATAATCTCCTTGGTTTGACTATCAAGCAGGATCATCACCGGGGTGGCCAGCACGAAGTAATCACCGGCCACCTTGCTGCGAACCCCTTCACCGGCATGAAGGTGCTTCCAATCCCGGAGCTCTTTTATCTTTTCTTTGTAAGCGTTGATCTCGGTCTCCGTTTCATCAAGGCTTACCGCGATCACGGCGATCTCCCGCTTTATTTCCGGTTGCTGCTGCCATGGATAAAGCGTCTTAACCAATTCCTCACAATGGCTGCATCCCGCCGACCAAAACAAAACCAGCACGTATTTACACGGAGTTTTAAAAGCGCTCAGTTCAAACAAATTGCCTTCAACATCTTTTAAAGCAATATCCGGGGCAATGCTCCCTGCTATCAGGGTTTTCATCCCTTTCAGCCTCCGGGCGATTTCCTGCCTTTTTGAAGTGAGGCAGTCAGGGTCATTCATATAGGGTTCCAAAATCTTCATTCCTGCCGTAATGCCATTGGTTTCATAACCCCGGTAAAAATAATCGACCATCCAGCCATACACCAGCGGGTTACCCTGCCTGGCTTTTTCAATTGCATTCCGGCCCGCCAGTGGAAACATCGAATCCCGCAAGGCAGGGGTCGTTGAAAGCTGGCCATAAAGGTTGACGTAACTGTCCATCCATTTGTTCAAATCGGAGGTCTTGATGATCAGCGGGTTTTTAAAGTCCATCCCGTCAAAATAGTGACTGATCAGGTTGTTGACCCTGTCAATTTCACTGCCTTTCCACACGATTTGAGGAACATACTGAAAAGGATAAAGATTGCTGACAAACAGTGCCTTGTCCTGGTTGCTCCTGGCTGATAACCATTGGTTGTAAGCTTGTCGTCGCAGTTCATATTCCTGGATGCCCTGCTGGTATAATGCTGATCCCGTGTCGTCATAATTCATCAGGAAAGTTTGCAAGACGCCCAGTTTTTCCTTTTTTCTGTTGTTTTCTTTGGAAAACCGCACAAATGCCGCGTTTTCCCTTTCATCTCTCTGAAACCAGGTGCTGTCCGGATTATTGCAATAAACAGGGCTAACCCAAAGCTCCATGTCCTGGTCATTGATAAAAAGATATTTTTCAGAAGGATAAGGTGTGGATGTCTCCTTTTCCCTGTAATCAAATCTCAGGACAAATTCACCCGGCAGCTTTTCTCCGGGGATGTTCAGAGAGGCTGTCTCTCCCTTTTTAACCCCGGCAAGTTCAATGATTGGTTTAAAAGTTCTTGAATCCGAAAGAGTCAACAGGGTTATCTTGCTTTCATATACACCCCGAAGATGAATGATCATGGTTCTGCCTGGCTTCTGAGCATCCGCATCAACCACCATGATCAGCGACAGGATCATGACAGGCAGGAATCGGAGTGCACAGGTATATTGTCCGATTCGTCCAGATTTATCGTTCTTCAATTTCATCATTTCCGTTAGGTTGATCTGTTTCCTGCAACGTAAAGTTAAAGACATTTCCATTCGTTGGCACTGAGCGTCAGTTTATTTTTTTCGTATTGATCGCAACCTGCATTCATAACCCGTATGTTTCCGATTATTCAACAGGTAAAAAGCTGCCTGCAAATAGTGTTATGGAATCATATTGTCTATTTAAAAAATATTTTGCTCAATTGTATTTAATCAGGAAATTTTGTTATAATTTTACTCAACGAGCATAAATAATGAATTCAGTTTGTTAACTATAAAGATTTTAGCTAAACTTTTGAATAATACATCACAAGTGAATATCCTTGCAAATATTACCCAATCAGAGATACAGAACCCGCTAAAAACCAATCTCATGAAAACGGTTTTTATAATTTTCGCCTTTCTCCCAATCCTTTCATTTGGCGAATACGGAGATCATACGAAAGGCACTGTCACAAAGTATCTGCACCCGGGTGCCGCGACTCTGGATACGCAATCCAGGAAAGTCCTTATGCATTACATGCTCTGGTATGGCGATTCCCTGTCCACCGGGAATGAATACCTGCGCCACTGGAATGATGGTTACTGTTATACCCCGCTAATCGGGAGATACAGCTCAAAAAGCTGGTCGCTGCTTAATTATCACGTACTGCTGGCAAATTCATGCGGAATCGACGGCCTGGTTGCCAATGTGCTCGACGCGTATGATTCGGTCTGTTTTAAGAGGCTGATGAACGCCATGAGAAACATGAGGAACCTTGACACCACTCACTTTAAATTCTCGTTCGCCATATGCTATGATAATCAGCGATACACGTCGACGGATACGCTGAAACTCCAGCGGGACCTGATCTATTTAAGAGACTCGGTATTCCCGCTTTATAAAAACTACCAGCGGGTAAACGACACGCCGGCCGTGTTCGTATACAACTATCCCGGTCACCTCACGGCAAAGCAATTCAAATCAGCGTTGACCAACGTTTTCCCGGGACCGAGGCCTAAACTTTGCTGGAATGAATCCCAACAGGAGGTGGTGGGATATGTCGATATTTGTTATCCCTGGGCTCAGCCATATGCCCAAAACTGGGATACCCTGCATGGTCTGGAATGGGGTAAAAAATATCTCCTCGATTTTTTCTGGCGGATAAACAACATTTTTCCCCAGAATAGCCTCGTATTAGGATGTTCGGGAGTTTGGCCGGGATTTAACGACACCTGCAACACGTCATGGGGCAGTAACAGGTGGATGGACCGGCGCATTGGCGTTGTTTATGATTCCACATGGATAATGTCGGAAAATTACAACTCCGGTACGTTACCATTAAAATGGGTTTATATAGAGACATACAATGACAATAATGAAGGTACCGAGTTGGATCCGAGTATTCAATACGGAAATGTGTATCTCGATTCTACCATATTAAAAATTAACCGTTTTAAGGGTACTGCAATAACGCTGAACCCCAACCGGTACAGCGCTGCAAAAACGCTGTTCGATGCCGGAAGCCTGATAGAACGTCATCAGCGGGACTCTTTAACCTGTTATCCTTGTTATGAAAACGCTGTCAGGGCATTTTTAATCAATGATTTTCAAGGGGCTGTGACATGGGCGAATAAGATTAACACTAACCAGTGTGGTTGCGGCAGCAGTGCTATTGCTCTGCAGGATATCTCTAACGCGCTCGCGGTATACCCGAACCCGGCGACCATACGGATCACGGTAAAGCTGAATGGACGTGAATTAACCGGAATTTTTCAGCTGTCACTGATCAACGGCGACGGGACAACCATTCGGCAGATGAACCTGAACAAAAGCGCTCAGCTCGATGAATTCCAGATCGATATACATGGATTGCCGGCCGGGGAATATTATATCCGGGTTGCAAATGAAAAAAATACCGGCATCCAGAAAGTAATTATAAACTGACCGGTCGCGGGCGGCGATTGTTGTGACGGGTTCGCCCAATGGTTGCTTATGATCTCATTGGGGAATTGGGATATCAATGATCAGACGAGCAAAGTTTCGGGTCCCGGTTTTTTCCATCATGTTCCGTTTATGGTTTTTCACGGTATACAGGCTCACAAAAAGCTTGTCGGCGATCATCTTGTTGGACGACATATGATCCAGCAGGTTCCTGATGATCAGTGTAACGGCATCCGAATTACCGGGTTCAAGCCCAGTGACCAGGTTGCCTTCCTGCATGGTTTCTTCATGAACAAAAATGATAGTCTTACCCGCAGCGACTATACAGTTGCAAAAGGTTTTAGCAGAAGGAAAAGGAAATTACCCAATGTTTACAAGCCAAGCCATGAATTCATCGCGCAAAAGGAACTTGTTTCTCATCTTTAATCCAATTAAGTAGTTCATATAAAATAGGTTGCATTGATTTTTGCCAAAGAGAAAAAAGTTACGACCGACCTTTCTTTGTGTTCTCGAGGCTGTCCATCAGTTGCAGGTGCGTTAATGAGGAAATCAGCAGCATTTCCTCCTTGAGATTTTCGATATTGACCCGCTCAATGAAATTGCTTTTAAGTACCAATCCGCTCACTTTTTTATACAATTTTGCATTCATTTCAGGACCATTATACTTTTTCAGTTCTCTTGAAATTTCCTGGAAGGTCGCAAGTTTGGCAAGGTTTCCCAGCATTATTTGCTGCAGGGAAGTATCATGATCCAACGTAATTTTCTTCAACTTCCCAACAGATAATGGTACCAGGGTTTTATTATCTGCCTTTTTAGTCAACGTCATTTTCACATCGCCATTTTTCATTTCGACGTGTACCTTGCCATTGTCTATTTTTAAGGCAGCAACCTGATTCAATGTCACTTGCCCCCCCTCCACATGAACAGTCACTTTGTTTAGCAGTTCTTTAACCCATTTATCCAGAAAGATTCTTTCATTTTTCAAATAGAGTAACCGTTTAATGAAACTGATAGGATAATATATTTCTTCATAATGTCTGTCCTGTGTAATAATACGAAAGTGGAACCTTTTATACAAATCCGGGTACGGATGAACATAGCTGACATCGGTATCTTTTTTATTTCCAATCAGATAAGACTTCCCAACAGTCAAACCCGCAGTTGATTTTCCTGGAACAGCTTTTTCTTTTGATGTTTTATCGGAATTTTTGTTGGTTTTTCCTGCTGGTGCTTCATAAATAATTTCATCCTCCATATAATCATGCAGGAACTCTTTATAGGCAACAAGCGCGCTTTTCCAATTTTGAATATACTTCAGTGATTTATTTAGTTTCTTCTCGATTTTGTCTTTTGATAACTCGTCAATCGCATCATCGATAATTTCTTCCACCCGTTCTGAGTTGCCGTTTTGTACTTCAAAATCAAGAACTGCCAATAAATTTGATTTTTTATTACTTCCTTCCTGATAAATCTCCAATGATCTGTCGGCGGCCGCAATATAGATACAGTAGGATTTGGTTGTAGCTTCAGGATAACCCTGCGTGGTCACGAACCATTTCCCGAATTCCGTGTGTAATAAAATTTCCTTCTTCATAATAATTTAGCTTTAATTAGTTCATAAATAGTTGATTGTATTGATTTTTTGCCAACTTGGATATTGCGTTGCCGGATATATGCGGACAAAAGAGCAATTCAATGCAAATTTCACCAATCGGTCCGGAAGAAAAGGTATTTTTTTCATTTTGTTCATTTTATATCAATATATCCACTTTGTTCATGGAATATAAGCGATTGTACCAAAATATTTTAATTACGCCTGACCCAGTACGTAAACAGTTGATATTCCCGTGTGATATTTTTATCAAAAGTCGAAAACCTGCTATTCAAACTTGTTTTGAAACTCATCTGTCAACAGGAATCTGTTGTCTTCAATTGAAACTATGTTAGCTAACAGTAACACTGGAATACGGTATTTCAGGGTCAGCATTTTCAGGTTGCAGGCAATCTCCCTTTCTTCAATGGGTCGCGGATAAGTCCTGATTTCTTTAGAGAGGAAGATGTGGTTGAGATCGTCGATGAGTACGACAGCGTCGGTCGGGGAATCACATTTAGTATCGCAGTAAGTGACATAAACAAATCATTGAATTAGAAAATTTCATCGCAGAAATTCCTGCTAGAAACAGGTTTTTATGCAACAAGCACCTCCAGCAACCTCACCATGCTCAGCGTATCCATCCTGCAATATTCCAGCAGGTTCTCCCGCTTCAACCGAACCGATTCCGGATCCTCGTTCCAACAGAGGCTTTCATAAGTCATACTGGCCGTGCCACCCTCCTGTATCCCGAGGTCGTCATAGGAAAGGTCGTGGATCAGTGCCGGGAGAACGGCCTTCAGTGAATAGGATCCATACATGTCGGGGTCATATAAATGCTTCCGGCGAAAAGGGACCATCAGGTCAGCCACCCGTTCAAACAAAGGTTTGATGCGGTCGGCATACGCGGGGAAATCACGGGCAATCTCCCTGAGCCGCCAGATTTCAAAAGTCTTATTCCAGACGATGATGCATCCGCAATCACCTAACTGTGACAACAGCGACCGGATGAGGGCTGGCCGCATTGGGATCCCATTTCCACATCAGGCATGGAGCCTGCCTTCAGCATCTCTTGTAGCGCGATCAATTCCGGCGTGGTGCCTCCCTGCATCGGCAGGATTATTTCCGTCATGGGTGCAATCGTGAAACGGCGCGGAATATCAAGTTCCCCGCGTCGTACGTAATGGTTGTTGAGATGCACGAGCGACATCCTTACAAGCGGCAATCCCGACCGGGTAATCACATAATAATGGAAAGCCACATCGGTTACCTGGTAATCCTTCACCTTCGTGGAGGCCTTTACTTCGTAGGCAGCCCAGCCATCAGGTTCCTTCACCAGGATATCGATATAACACAGGGTCTCCCCGTCACTGAATGCGGCCTCGTAAAGCACCTTCTCCCCTCTCGCGATCAGTTCTTCGGTATAGGCAATCGCTTCCCGCACCTGCGCATGATCGCCACGGCTGGCATCCACGCCCCCGGGAAAAAGCTGCTGCGCCAGGTATCCGACATCGTGGCCTGTGTCGAAGATCTGTTGCTGAGCCTCGCTGGTATCATCCCGTTCATCGGGCTGGTTAAAATTCAGCCAGAGCGCTTTGGGACATTTTATGCCCCGGATAAAGGAGGATTTTGAAATTAGCCGGGCTTCCATGTTCAGGTTATTTTAAAATAGTCATTGAGTTTTCCATCATAATCGTTGTATATGATCTGCTTTGAATCTGCAGGAAGCAGAACAAAAAATTTGCCGGAGACGGCCTGTGAAAAATCTGCGACCATGTCTCTTTTCATTGTCCGCTCCAGCTCCCTCAGGTCGGCGGCAAGTTCAAAATCTTTGCGGTCGATAGCCGATTTCATTTTTCCGCGAAGATACAACACCCGTTCACGGAACATTTTCCCCCTCTCCGAAAGCGCGGCATATTCAGGAGACTCCGGGTCGAACCGGGGCGTAACGATATTGTATCCAAGGGTTACAATTTCAGTAAACAACTGCCTGATCCTTGTCTTTCTGGCCTCCCCGTTTAGGGGGTCATCCATTTCACAAAGCAGGTTGAGTTCGGTAAGCTGTGACGCAATCGGGTTCATCTTTTATCTGTTAACAAAACAAAAATAAACCCACACTACGCCAAACTGTGACGTTGTCGATTATAATTTTGGGGAAAATGAAGAAATTCCATCAAACCGGGCCCAATATCTAGCCCGAAATAATTGTCATTTCTAAAATCAATTTCACAGCTATGCTATGACCAGCAATGATTTCCATAAAAACAGCCACTTTTTCCCGAAAACACGACCCTCACCCTTTTTAGCTGAAGGTCAGAACATCCATAATAAATGACTAAAAAACTGTATTACTGATATTAACATTTGCCAATTATCTTGTAGGCACATTTGTAGGCACAATAATAAAAAAGGGTCTCAGAAATTCTGAAACCCTTGATTTTACTGGAGCGGTAAATGGGGATCGAACCCACGACCCTCAGCTTGGGAAAATGAGTAAATCACAATTTGTAACAATATAATAATAACCTAAACAATGCTTTAAATTGATATACTGACAGTTAATAAATTTATAATGTTGTACGATATTGTAAAAGATTGATAAATGTTGTATATTTGAGGGCAAATTAAGGGGCATATTTTACAATGGAATCAAAGGCATTACTGACACTTGACCGCAGGTCACAACGAAAAGATCTTACCTATCCAATCTGCCTGGCATTATATCACAAAGGTAGTAAAAGTTACATTAACCTTCGGGAGTATGTACTTGATGACTTTTGGGATCAGGCAAACGGCAAGGTTCTTAAAGGAGCTGAGGTATTCCCGACTCTCTCATGGGTGAATAATAAAATCTCCGGTAAAAAAATTGATGCGAACAGGATTATTAAATCTCTGGAAGAAACCGGACAGTTGTCAATATTGACGCATGGCCAGTTAAAGGATAGAATAGAAAACAAATCTTCACAAGCTTCATTTTCTAAATACCTGAATGATCTTATCTCGGAATATAAGAAAAACGGCAATGACGGCCAGGTATTTATTCACAATGGAGTAAAAGCATTTTTGATTAAATATGCGGATGGTGACAGGGATTACAAGTTTGACGAGATCAATTTTAAGATGCTTCGAAGTATCGAAGGTAAGTTTAAACCCAGGATACCAGGAAATAAAAACGGATTGGCTGTTCAATTCCGTGCCATCAGATCGATATGGAATAAAGCTATCAAAGAGGGGATCGTAAAACCAGACGGGTACCCGTTTAAGGATTACAGAATAAAATCGTCAAAAACCCATAAATCAGCGATCAGGCAGGAAGATTTAAAAAAAATCAGGGAGCTGTCATTACCCTTAAATACTCATGCCTGGCATTGCCGGAATATGTTTTTCTTCTCATTTTATACCATGGGGATGAACTTTTCAGATATTTCGCAGCTCCGGGTAAAGCACATTCGTGACGGGAGGGTCACCTACCTTCGTTCAAAAACAAAGAAGCCTATTTCAATAAAACTAACCGACAATATTAACGAGATTTTAAACCTTTATCTGGACGAAAAGGGACCGAATGCGTATATTTTCCCGGTAGTCACCGATACTCTCAAAGCCAATGACCAGATTAAAGCGTATCGTAGTGTTGCAAACCATGCGCTGAAAAGGTGGGCAAAACGATTAACCATCGACAAATCGTTGTCGTTTAACACTGCCCGGCACTCCTGGGCTACAATCGGGAAATTCATGAATATCCCCATTGCCGTCATATCTGAAGGGCTTGGACATGCCGATATCAGCACAACACAGATTTATCTGGATTCCTTTGAAACGGATGTGATGGATAACGCAAATGCTATGATAACCTTTTAATTTGGCTTATGCCGTAATAGCATTGGAGTTCATTGTACCTATCGTGTCAAAATAAAACCGATGAAAAAACGGGAAAAAACCAAAGACAAATTTCTGCTTGAAGCGATGAAAGAAGGTGGGAAAACGAAGAAAGTGCCGGAAGAACGAATATTAAGAAAACTCAAAATCAAAACAAACCCTTGTGAGAAGTTGTGTATTTCTCCTGAGTCCCCGCAGGAATGAAACTTATAAAACGTTGACATCCTAATGAGATCTACAATTATAACTTTATTTAATCTAGCAACTCATATAAAATTTCTTCAAGAAATAATTTTATTATCCATCTTTAATAGAAATCATCTTGATGAAATAACATATTCAGGCTATTATAGTAAATTTCAGTTTTCGAAAGCCCTTGGAGGAATTGCCGAAAATCTTTTGATACTATCATGCTTGTCTTTCCTTTGATGAATTTGATCAAGAATTAAGTCCCTCAAAGTTCAGTAAGTATTCAGAAAGAATTCTTAAATTAAAAAAAACTGTGAAGCCTGCAGTCCGAAAGATAAAAAGTTGGAAAGGGCTAAAGAATCTTAGAAATAATATTATTGCACATAATCGGCGGATTAATGGTCTTTCAATTTTTGAATCTACTGATGTTATTCATTATAATGTCCCCTCATCAGATGAAGAATATATTCTTTTAGCAGATCTAATATTTTTGATTGCAGAAAATATCGAACCAATTTTTCCTGAAATAATTCAAACTATTGATCAAGATATAAAGGTTAACCAATATATGAAACTAAAGTCAGATAAAAATGATTGCTTCAGAGAGCATCAAGAAATAAAAAAAGAAATTGAAAAAGTAAAATCTACAACGAGTTTTCAACCGCCACAAATCTTAGGTTAGTTAGGTTCCTAAATGATTTACCTTTCGGCAGTTGCAAGCCAAACGTTAATCTCAACTTTAAATCAAACGAATGAACCTAATTCCAAGATATAATATTAAAGAAAATTACAATCATCATCCTCATGTTGTAATTTTAGGAGCAGGTGCAAGTTTAGCAGCATTTCCTGATGGAGACAAAAATGGTCGAAAATTGCCATTGATGAATGACATTGTTAGGACAATTAGTTTAAATGAGGAATTGAATGCATTGGGAATTACTGCCGAAATAATTGATTTTGAAACGACATTTGATGATTTGAATACAAAATATCAAGGAAATGCTCACTTTGAAAAAATTAAGTCGAAAATATACCAATACTTTCGTGAATTAGAAATTCCCGACAAGTTGACTCTTTATGACAAATTAATTTTATCATTAAGGGAAAACGATCTGATTGCGACTTTTAATTGGGATCCTCTTCTATGTCAGGCATTTCAAAGAAATCGACATATTAAAAGACTTCCTAAAATAGCATTTTTACATGGAAATGTATTTGTTGGGATGTGTAATGAGCATAAATCGACTGGATTTATCAACTGTACTTGTTCAAAATGTGAGAATAAATTTGAAAAAGTCGACTTGCTTTATCCCGTCACAAATAAGAATTATACACAAAATGAATTTATAAAAGGAGAATGGGAATTATTACAAACCAATCTTGAAGTTGCATATTTAATTACAATTTTCGGGTATAGTGCGCCTAAAACAGACATTGCCGCCCGGGAATTAATGTTCAATGTTTGGAAAAAAAATAAAACAAGAGATTTGGGAGAAATTGAAATAATTGATATTGCTCAGAAATCATCTATTCAAGCAAACTGGGCAGTTTTTTTTATAAGGGAACATTATTGGATAACAAGTTCTTTTGAACAATCATATTTAAGCTTGTATCCAAGAAGGTCATGTGAGGCATTTGCATCATCTTCATTATATAATGATCCTTGGGGAGACATTGAGAGCTTCGTAGGAAATTCATTATCAGAATATCATAAATGGATAAACAGGATAATTCAGAGCGAAGAATTACACGATATTGACAATGCAAATCCTCTCTCAAGATGGTAATTAAAACGGATTATAACGCACCTGTTGCCGCAATGGATGTAATTCAAGGCTGCCAACCTTCACTTTATCAGAAGACCCATGTTGACAGAAAACCAGCGCAGGTAACTCATGATCTAAGAAGAAAATAAATTGGCAACAGGATTAACATTTTTTATTTTTGATGTATCTTTGCATAAAGTTGGATTTCATCTTATTTGCGGCTAATCCCCGTTGAGTGTTAATCATGCTTGCAAAGTTCAGAATTTGCTTACACTTTAGGGAATTGCACCCCGAGTCAAGGAGTAAATTTTGAACTTTTTTTTTATATTGATCAGGATCAGGACCAATTGAGCCCCAGTTGGAGAATACGCATGCCTGGCATTCTAAGATTATGTTTTTATTTTCGTTTTTTATAATGTTTTAGACACGCCGATATAGCTACAACACTGGTTTACCTGGATTCGTTTGAAACGGAACTAATGGGGAAGTCAGACCAAATGACAACTTTATAAATCAACCAAGCTTGGGAAAAGTTTAGTTTATCAGTTGTTTACCTCGACAAAGGAACTAACTTTCTGGATATTAGTGTTCGGGTGAGGTCCGGGTTTGAGTGGGTGTGGGTTTTCATCCGCATGATCCGGAGGTGTTTTTCAATAGATGAAGGTGATTTGTGCAATTTTTCTGCAATCTCTTTGATCGACAAACCAAAAGACATCTCTTTGCCCACCTCAAGGTCTTCCCAGGTCAACGATGCCGTCTCGAATGAGTGAATAACCGGGTTAAGCATGTCTTTCACGTCAGAAGGTAATAAAACAGAACCATTTGATACCTGGAGAATGGAAGTAATAATGGTTTCGTTATCGATACATTTGTTAAGAAAGGCATTAACCCTTAATCCGAACATTTTGTATTTCCACCAGGTTGAATCCTCTGCTGAATAGATAACAACGGGCATATCCGGCCATGCAGCCCGAAGTAATTGCAGGTTTGAAACAGGCGAATCCGTGTTAATAAACAGATCGAGCAGAATCACCTGAACATCAAGAGAAGGCATTTTAAACAAGGCATCGGTAGCATTCAGGGAGGAACCCACCAACCTGACACGATCTTCCGGTTCAGAAAACTGAAACGAAATTCCTTCGATCATTGCAGGGTGATCGTCGATCATGAATACATTGACCATTGACTGTTGTTTATAAAAAACCAAAGTTAATGAACTTTCTGAAACAAAAAATGTCAAAAATCATTATTTTGTTTGGGTCGTATAAGGGAAGTCGAATTTCTAAAGAATCACAATTATAATCTAGTAACAATATGTCACTTTACATAATGTTTTTTAATATAACCAAGGTTGTGAACAGGTTTCCATAACCCCTCATATTTGAATACACCCTATAGATTGCAAATCTGCGCCAGCAGAGTGAAGGTCAAATGCCTCTTTGTTTTATAATTTTTATTAAAAAGCATTGTTTCATACAATCAAATACAAACTCTATAATAGATGATCCTTGAAAATTATTAACAAATTGACTGTTAATATCTTATGTTCTTTGAAATAGTAATTTGTGTTCGGTTTTTGACTAAATTTGATCAAAACCCTGCAAATCATGTTAAAAAAATTACCGAAACAGCCTAATTGGAGATGTTCAAAACTGTCCTGGTAAGTTTTATCAATCAGGACATGAACTTTGTCTGCTCGCAAAAAAGATTGATTGGCAAAGCATTGAGAATGAGTCCGCTCCATTGTATGGTAGTGTGGGAAGACCATCGATACCGATCAGAACCATTGTTGGTCTTTTGTTATTCAAGCAAATGTCAACCTCGGAGATGAAACGGTTGTTGAACGGTATCTTGAAAATCCATACTGGCAGCACTTTTGCGGTGAGATTTACTTTCAGTACAGGCTGCCTTTTGATCCCAGCGATTTTGTTCATTTCCTCCATCGTATCGGAACTGATGGAATGAAGATGATCTTCAAATACAGCATAGATCTGTTTGGTGAGCAGGTTATCAAGAAGGAATTCAGAGAGGTTCGTGTTGACACGCCTGTGCAGGAAAAGAACATCACCTTTCCAACAGACCGGAAGTTGTATGAAAAGTCTATTGAATACTGCAAAAGAATCGCTAAGGCAGAGGGAATAAAGCTCAAACGAACCTACACTCGTGAAATAAAGAACCTGAAGTACCAGATGCGATTCGCCAGGAAGCCGAAGAACTTTAATAAGTTAGACTGATCTTCTACAGTTGTTAATAACTCACAAAGTTAACAGTTTTGATATTCAGTTTGTTATGATTTAAAAAGCAGATATTTTATTCTAAAGTGGTGCCATTAACAAAATTTATATAGTTATTAACATGTTGAGCAACAGACATTATATGTTGTATATTAGGGGTGTCCTAAATATATTCATTATGTTTGTGCGCATAAAGAAATCCGGTGTCAATGAGTACATTCAGATCGTTCAGAACTTTCGTGAGGGCGGCAAAACGAAACAACGTGTAATAGGCACACTTGGAAGAATTGATGAGATTGCAGGCAGCAAAGATATTGATGTGCTAATTTCCAAGCTTTCCAGATATTCCAATGAAGTGCTGATGGTCATTACCGGACAGAGTAATATCGATGCGCATAGCGTTTCCATCGGACCAGCCATGGTGTTTGAACGTATATGGAATGAACTGGGAATGCCTGGTATCATTCACAAGATGACTGGGAGCCGTAAATTTGCCTTTGATGTGGAACGGGCCATTTTTCTTACCGTCATGCATCGGTTGTTTGCAAGTGGCAGTGATCGCTCGTGTGAAAAATGGAAGGAAGATTACCATATTGAAAAAACCGACACCGTTGCCCTGCACCAGCTTTACCGCGCCATGGGCTTTTTGGGAGAAGAGATCGAAGATCAGAAAGATAAAACGCCATTTTCGCCAAGATGTAATAAAGATATCATCGAAGAAAGGTTGTTTGACAGGCGGGCTGATTTGTTCAGTGGCCTGGATCTTGTTTTCTTCGACACCACCTCGATCTACTTCGAAGGGCTTGGTGGCGATGAACTGGGCTGTTTGGGTCATAGCAAGGATCATCGTCCGGATTTAAACCAAATGGTTGTAGGGGCTATCCTTGATGGCAATGGCGATCCCATATGCTGTGAGCTCTGGCCTGGCAACACATCGGATGTGAAAACCCTGTTGCCCATCACCGACCGCATTAAAAACCGTTTTGGAGTAAGCAAGTTTTGTGTGGTAGCCGACCGGGGAATGATCAGTGATGAAACTATTGAAGGTCTTGAGAAACGCAAGATATCGTACATCCTGGGCGTAAGAATGCGCAACCAGAAGCTGGTCAGGGAAGAAGTACTGTCACGTGCAGGAAGGTTCGAAGAGGTAAGAACAGAAGGAGAAGCAGTCAATGACCCCCACCCGCTGAAAGTAAAAGAGGTAATGGCCCATGGCAGCCGGTACATTGTATGTTTCAATGAACGGCAGGCCCGTAAAGATGCAGCCGACAGACTGGCCATCATCGAATCGCTGGAAGAGAAGATTGCCAACAGTCCAAAATCGCTTGTTGGAAACAAAGGATACGGCAAATATTTAAAAATAACCCGGGGTACCTTTAGAATTGATAAGAAGAAGGTGGACGACGACCGGCGTTTTGATGGCAAGTGGGTACTGGAAACCAATACCGATCTTCCTTCCGCTGAAGTTGCATTAAAATACAAAGAACTTTGGCAGGTTGAACGTAAGCCTTCGGCCACGAGCATCTTTTACGGATGACGGCGCAACATTATTTTTGCCCTGGCAGAAGTGTGAGCAGTTGATTGGCAGGGAAGTCGGGGATGACTGACAGGGTTTTGGTGAGATAAGCGAAGGGTTCCACCCCGTGGAGTTTGCAGGTAGCCAGTACGGAATAGATCACGGCTGCTTGCTGTGCCGCTTCATGAGATCCGGCAAACAGATAATTTTTTCTTCCAAGGGCCACGGGCCGGATGCTGTTTTCGATAAGATTGTTGTCGATGTGGAAGCGACCGTCGTCGATATAACGGACCAGGCGCGGCCAGAGATTCAGGGTGTAGGCCATGGCAACACCGATGGCGCTCTTTGGGGGAACCAGGATGATTTGTTCCCGCAGCCAGATTTCCATCCTATCGAGAATGGGTTTTGATCTTTCCTGACGCAGTGCTTGGATGGCGTCAGGTTCCATGTTTACTTCCCGGATTTCACGTTCGATGTCGTACAAAGCCTGGAACATTTTCAGGGCATCTCCCGCCAGGGTGGGATTGTTTTCCTGGGCATGCTCGAACTTGCGCCTGGCATGTGCCATACAGGCCAACAGGGTGATTTTGGGGTGTTTTTCAAAATGATCGTAAGCACTGTAACCGTCGGTTTGAAGATATCCGCCGAACTCTTTGAGCATCTCATCGGGACCCTCCATGCCCCGGGATTTCCGGTAATCGAACAGCACCAGTTTGTTGACGGGATCATAATAGACCCAATGGTATCCATTATGTGTCGATCCCGGTTTATCCTGGGTAAGCACTGCAATGGGCGTTTCATCTGCCATCAGGTACCATCCGGCCAGCATTTTTGTTTTCAGGGCATCGTAAAGTGGATGCAACAGGTTACAACCGGCGTTAAACCAGCCATTGATG